>VSSQ01000086.1_pt3 | contig 115485 bp, 89 predicted proteins | sample 4763081 | NCBI WGS metagenome assembly VSSQ01 (sample SAMN12137344, study PRJNA551015) | bioreactor metagenome | isolation source: SDC9 anaerobic chlorinated ethene degrading culture | place: USA: Knoxville, Tennesee | collected 2015-01-01
AACCCTAAAAACCTGTAAATCCTGTAAATCCTGTCTAAAAAATGAACCCTCTGATCCTGTAAATCCTGTAAATCCTGTCTAAAAAATGAACCCTAAAAACCTGTAAATCCTGTAAATCCTGTCTAAAAAATGAACCCTCTGATTCTGTAAATCCTGTAAATCCTGTCTAAAAAATGAACCCTCAATCCTGCAAATCCTGTAAATCCTGTCTAAAAATGAACCCTAGAACCTGTAAATCGTGTCTAAAAACAGTGAACTCTGTCGTGTAACCAAAAATCACTCAAATTGAAAAAAACCTACTATTTATTTAACCCGGGCCGCTTGATGCGGAAAGACAACACCCTGAAATTTGTGCCTGTTGATGAAGACGGTACAGAAGGCCAGGCGCGGTATCTGCCGGTTGAAAATGTTGAAGAGTTTTACGTTTTCGGTTCTCTCGATGCCAACAGCAGCTTATTCAACTTTTTGGGAAAGAATCAGATCAGCGTACATTTCTTCGACTATTATGAGAACTACACAGGCTCCTTTATGCCGAAAGATTTTCTGTTGTCTGGAAGAATGTTGGTTTCTCAGGTTCAGTATTACACCAATAGCGCGAAGAGGGCCATTATTGCCCGCAGGTTTCTCGAAGGCGCGTCTTTTAACATGGTCAGGAACCTGAAGTACTACAACAACAGGGGGAAAGATTTGTCGGAAACAATTGAAAGTATTGAACGCCTTGCGGGAAGTTTGACAGAATATAATCAGACTGATCAGCTCATGGGGATAGAGGGCAACATCAGGCAACAGTACTACAATGCATTTAATCTGATAATCAACGATTTCGAGATGGGTGAACGTACAAAGCAGCCACCACAGAACGAGGTTAATGCACTGATTTCCTTTGGCAACATGATGTGCTATTCCCAATGTTTAAGGGCAATACATCAGACGCAATTAAATCCGACCATCAGTTATCTTCATTCGCCGGGCGACAGGCGTTATTCCCTGGCATTGGATGTGGCAGAAATCTTCAAGCCTTTACTGGTTGACCGGATTATATTTAAAGTATTGAACAAAAGGGAGATTCAGGCAACCGATTTTGAACAAAAGCTGAACCGGATAATCCTGAACGAAAAAGGGAAAAAAACCTTTATTGCCTCGTTTGAAGAGAAACTTAACGAAACGATACAACACCGCACTTTAAAACGGAGCGTAAGCTACCGGCATTTAATAAAGCTGGAATGTTACAAACTGAGCAAACACATTCTGGGTATTGAGGAATACAAACCATTTAAAGCCTGGTGGTAGAAAGGAAGCTAAGCTATGTATGTAATTTTGGTTTATGATGTTGGGGAAAAACGTGTCGGAAAAATGCTTAAATTGTGCCGCAAATACCTTAACTGGATTCAGAACAGTGTATTTGAAGGAGAGATCACCGAGGTTAAACTTGAAGAACTTAAACTAAAGGCAAAAGCGCTGATGAATACAGACTGTGATAGCCTGATATTTTTCAAATCGCGCGACAGCAAGTGGCTGTATAAGGAAATTGTTGGAAATGAGCGAAGTAAACTGGATAATATTATTTAAACGTCGTCAAATGCCCGAATATATTCAGTTTACTTTTATACAATATTGAAAACGATCAGCATAAATACTTTAATTCATTGATTTTCAATGTTGCAATTAAGTCGTCGAACATAGTATAAAAGAGTATAATTCATGATCGACGACAAACGACGACAAAAAAACAGGAAACCATAAATCTAATCTTCTATATAACAGCTGTTTAGATTTGGTTTTCGAACGGCTATCAATCGCACCATCTTTGGAATTGAAACGGAAGATGATACGTTTCATGTTTTGGGTTTTAGTGAACTATCAATCGCACCATCTTTGGAATTGAAACTGTGTTTTATAGATGTTTGCCATTCTATGTATTCCTATCAATCGCACCATCTTTGGAATTGAAACACTTGCCGCTTGTGGGATCTACCTCAACATCGTCGCTATCAATCGCACCATCTTTGGAATTGAAACTCGAGCGCGAAGCTTTGCGCATCAGTGGAATCCTCGACTATCAATCGCACCATCTTTGGAATTGAAACATCTCAAGCACCCTGATACGCTTTGCGTGATCGTTCACTATCAATCGCACCATCTTTGGAATTGAAACTATAGAAGTTCACGCTCACCCGCTCCATTACCTTTTCCTATCAATCGCACCATCTTTGGAATTGAAACCTTGAACTTACTGCACGCGCATGGGCAGATATAACTCTATCAATCGCACCATCTTTGGAATTGAAACTAAGAAAATGGCAACATATCATGTAGATTTATACAATCTATCAATCGCACCATCTTTGGAATTGAAACACAACTATTATCTACCTATCAAGAATACGTTGAGACTATCAATCGCACCATCTTTGGAATTGAAACATTAATGTTTTTAAGTGTAAATCATTTGCTGCAAATCTATCAATCGCACCATCTTTGGAATTGAAACTAATAAAGAATTGGTCTAAATTAAAAAAGGCATGGACTATCAATCGCACCATCTTTGGAATTGAAACTGATCAGGCTCAAACGGTTAGTGATGCGACTTTTGATACTATCAATCGCACCATCTTTGGAATTGAAACGATCATAGTTATATATCCAGTATTCTTTGCGCGTTGCTATCAATCGCACCATCTTTGGAATTGAAACCCAAACCATGTTCTCAGACACAACATTTAACTTAATCTATCAATCGCACCATCTTTGGAATTGAAACAAGTTGATGGTAAGGTTTTATAGGCTATTTTGCCATTCTATCAATCGCACCATCTTTGGAATTGAAACGCGGGAAGATAACACCCTGCTTAGCGGTGTTGGTTTGCTATCAATCGCACCATCTTTGGAATTGAAACTTATGTGTTTTTGATCACATTTTTGGAGATCCCGCTATCAATCGCACCATCTTTGGAATTGAAACTTAAATATGGCTTTTTGAATGAACAGCAGATCCCCTTCTATCAATCGCACCATCTTTGGAATTGAAACTCGAGTGAGCTGCTTTATCCATAGTCTTTTCAATCAGCTATCAATCGCACCATCTTTGGAATTGAAACTGATTGTGGTTTTATGCTGCAAATATCCGTAGCCGGGCTATCAATCGCACCATCTTTGGAATTGAAACCGTGAAGAATGACTATATCATCTGCGTATCGCTGATCTATCAATCGCACCATCTTTGGAATTGAAACGAAAACTACAAACTGAAAACATCAGCCTACAACGGCCTATCAATCGCACCATCTTTGGAATTGAAACACCAGGTACTTAATGCCCTCCCCCGCCGGGGCTGGCTATCAATCGCACCATCTTTGGAATTGAAACATATATCAAAGATATATGCAGAACCGTTGGTATTGACCTATCAATCGCACCATCTTTGGAATTGAAACATACCAACCTGAGCGAGTACCTCCGCAGCGGCATCTATCAATCGCACCATCTTTGGAATTGAAACCGGTAGAGCTTGACGAGGAGGGTATGGCTGTGTTCAGCTATCAATCGCACCATCTTTGGAATTGAAACATCGTATTTTTTATGTAATTAGCCTTTAACTGGCTATCAATCGCACCATCTTTGGAATTGAAACGATGTGCCCGAACCAGTTTTCGATGCCTCGATAACGCTATCAATCGCACCATCTTTGGAATTGAAACAGTTTATCAAGCGCATGGAAGATTGCCGGCAGGGTATCTATCAATCGCACCATCTTTGGAATTGAAACCCGATATCCCCGAGTGTGCTACGGTTCCGGTGCTGCTATCAATCGCACCATCTTTGGAATTGAAACTATAAAAAATCCCGCCTTGAGGGGCGGGATCAGTCTATCAATCGCACCATCTTTGGAATTGAAACGGTATATCCATAGCCTTATTCCAACGCGCTTTTCTTTCTATCAATCGCACCATCTTTGGAATTGAAACAAAATATCCCCGGTACATTGCGATATGCCCGGGGATTCTATCAATCGCACCATCTTTGGAATTGAAACGTTCTTTTCGAGTTCCTTCATGCCTTTGAATGTGTGCCTATCAATCGCACCATCTTTGGAATTGAAACATAATTTAACTGCCTATAGTGGTGCAGGGAATAATATACTATCAATCGCACCATCTTTGGAATTGAAACTTGTAAATATCCACATAAAATATAGCCATCGTTTACTATCAATCGCACCATCTTTGGAATTGAAACGAAGAGCTGTTGATAAAGTAAATGCCAACTGACGCTATCAATCGCACCATCTTTGGAATTGAAACTTGGTAAGGTCGATGGTGGTAGCATCTGCGGCAACAGCTATCAATCGCACCATCTTTGGAATTGAAACTTTATTAAATTCATTAATTGAATCAATGTTAAAAACTATCAATCGCACCATCTTTGGAATTGAAACACAAAAAGCAGAATAGCGGTAATAACAAGGTTGAAAACTATCAATCGCACCATCTTTGGAATTGAAACCTGTGTCCAGAACTGGACGATGTTGGGATCCTCGAACTATCAATCGCACCATCTTTGGAATTGAAACAGGGATATTTAACAACGTTTTAGGGATGTTCGGCGATCTATCAATCGCACCATCTTTGGAATTGAAACAATAGCATTTATCAGCTCAGAACCTCCCGCATCTGCTATCAATCGCACCATCTTTGGAATTGAAACACACAAGAAATCTTCCGATATGAGCAAGCCGGGCAACTATCAATCGCACCATCTTTGGAATTGAAACCTTTGTGAGAAAAAGCGTTAATAATTGAGTTTTTAAACTATCAATCGCACCATCTTTGGAATTGAAACTTATAGCAGAAATATTGTTGGCAAAATCCCACAATTCCTATCAATCGCACCATCTTTGGAATTGAAACTTCAGATATTTCATCGCTTATCCCAGTTGTTAACATACTATCAATCGCACCATCTTTGGAATTGAAACAGATAAACCGGTCATATTCCGGTTCTCCGCAGGTTCTATCAATCGCACCATCTTTGGAATTGAAACTAAATACAGCGTTTACGGGTATATCAAAAAGTCAGGCTATCAATCGCACCATCTTTGGAATTGAAACTAATTAATGCAGACAGTAATACGAAAACTACAGTTTCTATCAATCGCACCATCTTTGGAATTGAAACTAAGACCTTCGCCCCGGTAATCCCAGGCTGCAAGGACTATCAATCGCACCATCTTTGGAATTGAAACATCATTAAATTCAGGAATGCTGAAACCTTCTGACAACTATCAATCGCACCATCTTTGGAATTGAAACAGCCTTGATTTGTATGTTATAACCTGCTGGCCTTTGCTATCAATCGCACCATCTTTGGAATTGAAACTCCCGTAGGGCGGGTCAGTTAAAACAAGGTCAATCCTATCAATCGCACCATCTTTGGAATTGAAACAAAAGAAAACACGAAGACGCGTATCAATGCCTTTCCTATCAATCGCACCATCTTTGGAATTGAAACGGTGAAAAATCCGGGCTGACCTGGGACCATCTTGCTATCAATCGCACCATCTTTGGAATTGAAACGCTTAACAGAATAGATCACAGTTGCATGATCTTTCTATCAATCGCACCATCTTTGGAATTGAAACGTGGATACCAAATTTAATGCCGACGACTGGGCAGATCTATCAATCGCACCATCTTTGGAATTGAAACTTGTGTACGATTTTGGCAAGGGACCTGAGTACGACGAGCTATCAATCGCACCATCTTTGGAATTGAAACAAGGATCATCTCCGTTCAGGCCGCCTCCACCACCGCTATCAATCGCACCATCTTTGGAATTGAAACGTAGTTTTCAAGTATGGGTATAAGATTTTCGGGAAGCTATCAATCGCACCATCTTTGGAATTGAAACAAGTCACAAAAGCACAATTAGATGCACTTGTAGCAGCTATCAATCGCACCATCTTTGGAATTGAAACTTCGTTGATGGCTTTGATCAGGTTCAGCGGCATCAGCCTATCAATCGCACCATCTTTGGAATTGAAACCATCAATTTGGTAATGGTATTTGTTCAAGAGTTGAAACTATCAATCGCACCATCTTTGGAATTGAAACGGTGGTGGCCCGGACCTTTGCGCCGTTGATCATGGTGTCTATCAATCGCACCATCTTTGGAATTGAAACTCAGTATTGCCGGTAATAATAATCCCCATAAAATAACTATCAATCGCACCATCTTTGGAATTGAAACGGGTTATGCCGGCGGAGGCAATGTAACCAACACCTCTATCAATCGCACCATCTTTGGAATTGAAACTAATGCTTCAGATAGCAAAAGAATACCTGATCGCTGCTATCAATCGCACCATCTTTGGAATTGAAACAACCTCGACCTGCAGCTTACTGAATCGGGCTTCGGGCTATCAATCGCACCATCTTTGGAATTGAAACTTGCGAATTGTGCGGAAAACCGGTTGCAAAACCCACTATCAATCGCACCATCTTTGGAATTGAAACAGAGGTTGATTTTGATTGTCGAGTTTTCCATGGGTCTATCAATCGCACCATCTTTGGAATTGAAACCGATTTGCAGGGAGCACTTCATTTTTAATTTTCTCAAACTATCAATCGCACCATCTTTGGAATTGAAACGCAGGTATTTCTCCGGGACCTTTTGTCAGTTCTTCCTATCAATCGCACCATCTTTGGAATTGAAACCACAGATGAAGTTCCTGCTGTAACACCAGCTACTGACTATCAATCGCACCATCTTTGGAATTGAAACAAGGAGGCAACCCACGCGATGCCGACAGCCGTACCTATCAATCGCACCATCTTTGGAATTGAAACCTATGAATATGACGGTACCCCGATATCATATAAGACTATCAATCGCACCATCTTTGGAATTGAAACAATTTCATCAGGTTAACCCTTCCCGGGCTCTTAACTATCAATCGCACCATCTTTGGAATTGAAACGCATAAAATGAAAAAAATATACTTCTTCGACTGGCTCTATCAATCGCACCATCTTTGGAATTGAAACTTACGTGCAAATCACGAATAGCGTCAGGGTCAACACCCTATCAATCGCACCATCTTTGGAATTGAAACGGCGATTATTACCTTATGTCGCACAATCGCCAGCCCTATCAATCGCACCATCTTTGGAATTGAAACTCATTAAGCTCCCCGGCTGCTATTGCTGCAACTAACTATCAATCGCACCATCTTTGGAATTGAAACTAAAATAACGGTTAGGGTATTGACAATTAAAATATACTATCAATCGCACCATCTTTGGAATTGAAACATGTATGCGACCAAAAGCGGAATATCTTTTTGGCACTATCAATCGCACCATCTTTGGAATTGAAACTTGAACTGTACCCATTAACTTGTTTATTGATTTCTCTATCAATCGCACCATCTTTGGAATTGAAACTAGTATGTTAGGTTATATTGACAATGTTAAGATAAACTATCAATCGCACCATCTTTGGAATTGAAACCTAAAACCATTTCCTTGTATTCGAGTTTGAGAAAGACTATCAATCGCACCATCTTTGGAATTGAAACGTGGAACATCACCGGTAGACAGGCATACAAATACATCCTATCAATCGCACCATCTTTGGAATTGAAACCCCCTACACTCACACGGCATGTCGATCAGTACTAAGCTATCAATCGCACCATCTTTGGAATTGAAACTAATGATGTGTTCTAAAGGTTTAGGTGAGAACTATCTATCAATCGCACCATCTTTGGAATTGAAACCAGATACTCACTGAGGTCCGTTTCGGCGCTGCCTGCCTATCAATCGCACCATCTTTGGAATTGAAACGCAAAATCAGGGCCACCTCATTGCGTTTGACAAACTCTATCAATCGCACCATCTTTGGAATTGAAACAAATACCGGTTAAACCCATCTGCCATACTTTTCAACGCTATCAATCGCACCATCTTTGGAATTGAAACGGGATATGCACATAAACAGTCGTATCCCTGTAAATTGCTATCAATCGCACCATCTTTGGAATTGAAACGCAATATTTGTAAAGGTAAGCAGCTGGGCGGTAACACTATCAATCGCACCATCTTTGGAATTGAAACAAAATAGTTCTTTGAACATGGTGCCCCCGCCCCGGCTATCAATCGCACCATCTTTGGAATTGAAACCGAAGACATGGGATATCATCGCAATGTGCATTACTCTATCAATCGCACCATCTTTGGAATTGAAACAGGGAAGCAAGGTTAAGGGCATCAGATTCGCCACTGCTATCAATCGCACCATCTTTGGAATTGAAACACAGCAAAACCATCTTATTGTGTTGAGATATACAACTATCAATCGCACCATCTTTGGAATTGAAACTGTATTGCCTACGCAAGTTTCAACTGATTTTGTTAACTATCAATCGCACCATCTTTGGAATTGAAACTCGTTCAGTGCGCTAACCAGCGAGAGCACCTCCTCCTATCAATCGCACCATCTTTGGAATTGAAACGGGGCAGGACAATGAACATCAAGATCCTGCCATCGAACTATCAATCGCACCATCTTTGGAATTGAAACGGGCCAGCAGCACGATGGTTGCCCACTGCATTACAAACTATCAATCGCACCATCTTTGGAATTGAAACGACTGTAAAAGCTAAAGTTATTGCGTCCGCAGTCATCTATCAATCGCACCATCTTTGGAATTGAAACTGTATAGAATGTATCCAGTATCCTGATGAAGTAACAGCTATCAATCGCACCATCTTTGGAATTGAAACAAAGCGTTGATATCGTCAATCCCGATGGCTATTGTCGGCTATCAATCGCACCATCTTTGGAATTGAAACTTTATCTGGATACGGCAGGAGACTTAACGCAAACACCCTATCAATCGCACCATCTTTGGAATTGAAACTTCGTATGGAGTGATTGCGGTGTTATCCGACGCTCCCTATCAATCGCACCATCTTTGGAATTGAAACGTTTATGTTCGCGTTGTAGTCGAAGGCCACACAACTATCAATCGCACCATCTTTGGAATTGAAACTCCATCGGCGATGAAGTCATCGATCCGGACCAGATCTATCAATCGCACCATCTTTGGAATTGAAACAAAATTACAACCAATTACAAACCTGTTTGTAATTTTCTATCAATCGCACCATCTTTGGAATTGAAACTTACGTGCAAATCACGAATAGCGTCAGGGTCAACACCCTATCAATCGCACCATCTTTGGAATTGAAACGCATGAGTCAATGAAGTTCTGATGAAACATTAAGAGACTATCAATCGCACCATCTTTGGAATTGAAACAGGCACCCTCGATGGCAGTGTATGCCCCGGCCAGACCTATCAATCGCACCATCTTTGGAATTGAAACTAGCCGATGAGCTTGATAAGCAGTTCGGGCGGCAGCTATCAATCGCACCATCTTTGGAATTGAAACAGGTTTACAGATCCGGCACTTGACCTGAGTTTCACTATCAATCGCACCATCTTTGGAATTGAAACGTGATAGGTTGTTTCAGGATCAAGCCCGGTAAGCGTTCTATCAATCGCACCATCTTTGGAATTGAAACTACTTTGATGCTCGATGTTGTTGGTGGTGGATCTGGTCTATCAATCGCACCATCTTTGGAATTGAAACTCAAATGACAGCCCCGGCACATGCAGGATGGTATCACTATCAATCGCACCATCTTTGGAATTGAAACAAAGGAAAGCTCAAAAACTTTTACTGGAGTGGCAACTATCAATCGCACCATCTTTGGAATTGAAACTTGGGTTTTCCATATAAACACAATTACTTTTTGCACTATCAATCGCACCATCTTTGGAATTGAAACCTAAAACCATTTCCTTGTATTCGAGTTTGAGAAAGACTATCAATCGCACCATCTTTGGAATTGAAACGTGGAACATCACCGGTAGACAGGCATACAAATACATCCTATCAATCGCACCATCTTTGGAATTGAAACCCCCTACACTCACACGGCATGTCGATCAGTACTAAGCTATCAATCGCACCATCTTTGGAATTGAAACAAATAAGCGTTTTTGAGAACGTTTATATTAAGGGCTATCAATCGCACCATCTTTGGAATTGAAAAATCCGGAATTCAGGCACATAATGTCTTACAGGATTCCTGTTCACGAAAAAACTTAAAAAAATTCAAGGAACCCACAATCGCTTTACTTTAGTATGTATTTTCATACCCGCAATTTATTCATGCCCTGATAAAACATACTGATATGGCAAAAAAGAAACAAAGCAAAGTGGTTCAGATGCTTAGCCCTGAAAATTATATCCGCCAGAAAGCGCGTACATTGCCCGTTTACAAATGCTTTGTGAATTCCGACTGGCAGGAATCCGGAATGGCCAATGTTCTGGTAGCGCGCAGGCATACGAACAGCAATTTAACTTTTGGAACTTACCTGGTAGATTTAAAGTGCCTGGGTGTGAAGGATGCCGGTTATGATTTCAACGTCAGCGAATCCGATTTCATTACTCTTCTCGACAGAATGAAAATGAATCTGGATTTCAACGAAATCAATTACATCCTGGCACACAACATTATTTATGCCGGCCTTGAATTCGCCGAAGATTTTGGTTTCAAACCACACCGGGATTTCACGCAGGTAGCCCAGTATATACTGGAAGAAGACACGGAATCCATAGAACTGATGGACATAGAATGCGGAAATAACGGGAAACCGCTCTATGTATCCGGACCTTTTGACAGCATTACTGATATAAATAAAATCATTGCAACCCTTGAAAAAAATGCCGGTCCCGGCAATTATAATATTATCATCGGCGATGGCGATCCGGAATACGACGAAATGGATGATGAAGATGATGATTTTGATGATGAATTTGACGATGATATTGATGATGAATTCCCCGAACTCAATTTTACGGAAGAAGAAATCAAAAACAGCCATACCCTGCAACTTAAAATCGCTATTGACGATCTTCTGAAACCTGAAGTCTGGCGCAGGGTTACTGTTCCTTCATACTATACTTTTGCCCACCTGCATCACTTGATACAATTTGCTTTTGATTGGGAAAGCTGTCATTCATATGAATTTTCCGAATTAAAGAAAAAATCAAAAAAAATAATCATTACCGAGATTAATGAGGAGGATTCAGATGAGCTTGAAGCAAGGAAAATCCCTGTAAGTCAGTTTTTTACAAAAGCCGGTGATCTTATGAGGTACACCTACGATTTTGGCGACAACTGGACCCATACCATAACCCTTGAAAAAATTATTCCGCAACCTTCCGTCAAACCTGAACTTCTGGACGGAAAAGGCGCCTGCCCGCCCGAAGATTGCGGAGGGGTATGGGGCTATAAAAACCTGCTTCAGATACTGGCCGACAAGAAACATCCTGAACATCAAGAACACCGCGATTGGCTGGGACTTTTTGATGATGAAAACTATGACCCTGATAAATTTGATCTAGAAGAGACCCGGGAACTGATTGATGATGTATTTTCTGAGTAACAGTTTTTGGTAAAGTACTTACCAATTACCGATCAGAAAGTATTTACAATGATCATTAGTATAGCAGAAAATACTGTTAGAAGGCTGCCATGATCTTCACCGCCATTAAATTCGCTGCCGATGCCCATGCAGGACAATACCGCAAGGGCACCAATATCCCGTACATCTCCCACCCGGTAAATGTGATGAAAACCCTGTGTCAACAGGGATGTGATGAAGAAACCATTGCCGCCGGCATTCTCCATGATGTGGTGGAAGATACGCCTGTTACCCTTGAAATGGTGGAACAACACTTCGGAAAAAGGGTGGCCCGGTTGGTGGCCGGCGCCTCGGAACAGGATAAAATTACAGACAAACACCTGCCCGAACCCAACTGGAAAGTGCGCAAGCAGCGTACCCTGAACCACCTGGAACAGGAATCCGACCTTTCGGTCCTGATGATATCCTGCGCCGACAAGCTCGACAATGCAAGGGCCATTCTGCACGACTACCGGGAAAAAGGCGAAGAGCTGTGGTCGCGTTTCAAAGCGGGTAAAGCCGAACAAAAATGGTACTATTCTTCCCTGGCCGGAATACTGGTAAAACAGGGGAACGAACATGGAAACCCCCTGCTGAAAATGGCGCTGGAACTTGAAAACACGGTGAATCAGATATTCCGGTCCTGATTTTCTGCCTGCCTGGTTTTCCCGGATTCACGCTTATTTTGTGTTCAAAACATCAAAAAAAAACGGATGTTCAGCAATTCAATCAGAAAAAAGATCAGAATTGTTTCATCATGATCCGGGTACCGTCCTGAAATCTGTAATCCATGGTCAGAAAACCCTGATTTACGGAAAAAGTAAAATCCAGGCTGTTGATTGCGCCGGGAGTCGCTGTTGGCTCAGCGGTGGCCGAAATCCGCCAGACACCTTCCACACAGGAGTGTATGATATAATTCCAGTAAACCTTGGTATTTGACAGATCTCCCCATCCATCCGAAATAAACAGAATCTTTTTGTAGCGCCGTCCTTCTTCCAGCGGATAATCAATCCTTGGAAAAGGCGCCAGTTCAAGTATCCTGTACTGATTGTGTCTGGGCGGATGAATCCAGCATGATTTTTCATTTTCCACCGCACCGGTGCTATCGGTATGCACCCAGCCGATATCGGGTATTCCCCTGAAAATGCTTGTATCGATATGGGCAAAACTGTAATGGATTACCATTTCACGGGATGTTTCCGGGGCCGCTTTCCACCCCTTGCCGGTAATTTCCATAATTACGGTATCCCGGACGGAGATATTTCCTTTGTTGTATTCAATGGCATAATTGAATACACTGCCGGCGGTAAAAATCTTGTACTGAGCGGATGCCGCCCATGTTAAAATGGAAAAAGTGATGATCAGACAGGTTTTTACCGGCAGCAGATTCATAAAATCCTGGATTGTTCTATGGCCTGTAACCCACTGTCTGGGCGCCCACCACATGCTGTGAAGGTTTCAGTTTCATCAGGCTGTGCATAGCTTCACGGTCCACCATGGCACGCATCACGGTGTTAAGTCCTTCAGAGGCGCAGTAGAGATAAACATTCTGAGAAATATATCCAGTACTCAGACCGGAATACAAAGGTTTTTCCTGTGCTTCCTTCATACGGTCATAGTCGGAAACATACACCAGGTTTACCGGTGCTTTTTCGACGAAATCCTGCATCCCGGAAGCTTTGCGGTGATCGCCCGCGACAACCTGTACAAGTTTATGTCCCGCTTCATCATAAAGATAAATACCTTCTTTCATAAACACGTATACCTGCACATCCTGCCAGTTGCGGGCCGAGGGGGCGGTGCGTTTTCCGCTTTCCGGACGGTTGATGCCGCAGGCAGCCCACAACAAACCCGAAAGATGTTCGTGAGAAAGCATCTCTTCGCTGAATTCACGGTGGGTACTCCGTTCACTCAATGCCTGCATCAGCGGCTTGCCCGATTTCAGATCAGGCGCGGATAAAGGAATCTCCCCCTCCTGGGAAAAGATAAATTCTGGATTCATAAGGCAAAACGCAAAGAAAACCGAAAAAATCAATTTTTTCATAACAAATAATTTTCTTGAAACCCGGATCAGGCGTTTCCGGTTTTTCAAAGATAACGAAACTTCGCAAACAGAGGCAGGAGGATTAGGTTGTGCTTCGGCTGGTCTCGTTCCGATAGCGATCGGAATCGCTCGACCACCGTCGCTCAGCAACCAGGGTTAAGGTTGAGCGCGTAGAATGGACGGAGTATTGCAATAACAGAAAGTTAAAAAATTAACATTGATTTTCAGGTACATAGGTGCGTAGCAATGTGTAAATATAAAAAAATGAAAATCCCGCCTGTTGCGGGACAAGTCGTGGTTATGAAGTTGATCTGATTCCGGTAAAGTAGCCGGGACAAGTTGTATCTATTGCGGTGAAAAGAATCTTGCCACATTTTCCAAAATCTACTAAAAAATAACCACAGCAGGCACATTAGAACACATTAGGTTCATGCATTAATTTAAGGTTGATGAGATTTCATAGTTTTAAATCATTGAATGCTGAATTTCCTGAACACATTCTAATCCCGGCAAAGTAGCCTGGGGAAATTGTGCCCTATTGTGCCCTATTGTGCCTAATGTGGTGAAAAGCAACTTACCATTTTCTTCCGAATCTATTAAAAAATAACCACAGTAGGCACATTAGAACACATTAGGTTCATGCATTAATTTAAGGTTGATGAGATTTCATAGTTTTAAATCATTGAGTGCTGAATTTCCTGAAAACAATCTATTGTGGCCTGTTCCCGGTAAAGTAGCCGGGACAAGTTGTGTCTATTGTGGTGAAAAGAATCTTGCCACATTTTCCAAAATCTACTAAAAAATAACCACAGCAGGCACATTAGTGCACATTAGGTTCATGCATTAATTTAAGGTTGCTGAAATTTCAAAGCCTCGAATCATTGAACGCTGAGTTTCCTGAAAATAATCAATTGTGGCCTGTTCCCGGCAAAGTGGCCGGGAAAGCTGTGTCTGATGTGGTCTATTAATCCACCATGCATTTCGTGGCAAGCGCCTGTAAGAGCTGTGCAATAAAAAAATCAATAACTGGCTATTTCAATGCGAATTACCACATATATACTTAAATATCAATCTATTTAGAAATTAAAAATTAGAAATTAGAAATTCTTAAACCTCACTTTTCCCTGTTAAAACAGCATAATAAATCTAAAATCCGAAATCTAAAATCCGAAATCCGAAATCTACTCAAGGGGTTCCGGTTTAATTCTTACGCCGTCGTATTTCTTTTCGATGCCGTTCTGGTAGCTGATAACCATGAATACCGTTCCATCGGTATTGTACTGAATCCAGTCGCCGTTTTTCATACCCATCAGGTACTCGCCTTCGTCTTTCTTTTTACCGTTTGGCCAGAACCAGCTATGGCGCCCGTTGGGATTGTCGTCGATAAAGGCGCCCTGAAAGCTCAGCTGCCCGTTGTCGTAATAATATTTCCAGTCACCGTTGCGCATTCCGCCGCGGTAGGTGCCTTCTTCACGGTGATCGCCGTGCTGGTATTTCCAGAATCCCTCCTCCAGTCCGTCAACATATTCACCCTGAATGATTACGGTCCCGTTTTCATCATATTCGGTAAAAAGTCCTTCTGATTTGCCGTTCAGGAAATTCTCCTCCCGCAGCATCAGTCCGTCTTCGTAATACCATTTCCACAAACCATCGGTATTCCCCTGATTATTGTAATTACCTTCCTGCTCCAGGTTCCCGTTCTGATGGTAGAAGCGCCATTTGCCGATGCGTTTGCCGTTCCGGTAAACACCTTCCGATCTCATAGTACCATCGGCATAAAACTCCTTCCATGGTCCGTCCTTTACTCCTTCATCGTCAATAATCCCTTCGGCCGTAATTACGCCGTTGGTGAAGGTATAGGCCGCCACCACCTGCCCCTTTTCATCATACTCCCTCCGGACGCCTTCGGGGGTATCGCCTTTGTAACTTGCCCTCGTTTTTACCTTTCCATCAGGATAATAGTCGGTGCGCACATCCAGCCTGGCCAGTTCGGGCGGCTCTTCCTGTTTAACATCATTCACATATTTGGCAATATCAATGAGCATGCCTTTTTCGTCATATTCCTTGAAGTAGCCGTTGCGTTTATCGTCGCGGTAATTGCCTTCGGTTTTTACCTTTCCGTCAGGATAAAAGAATTTCCACTTTCCCTGTTTCAGCCCGTTACGGTCGCGGCGGTTGATGTTTTCACGGTCTACCACAAATCCGCGCCGGTATTCAATCATGGTAATCACCGTTCCTTCCTGATCGTATTCCCGGGCAAATCCGTTTTCCAGGCCGTTTTCGAAATTGATGGTCCGCATCACTTTCCCGTCCGGATAATAATACACGGTTAGCCCGTGTTTCACGTCATTTGAAAAGTTTTCTTCAATGATTTCGTTTTCCCTGATGGTGCGGCGGATGCCTTCCTTTTTTCCGTTCAGATATCCTATCTGCAGGGTGGTTTTACCGTTTTCGTCATAAAAACTCCAGATGCTGTCGAGTTCAAAATTTCTGCGGTTTCCTTCCGATTTCAGTGTGCCGTTTTCCCAGTAAGTTTTCCAGTAACCATCCGGTTTTCCGTCGCGCATCATTCCTTCGCTGGAAACCTTGCCATCGGGATGGTAAAAGCGGTTGAATCCGTTGGGTACAACGGTGTTATCCTGCGCTTTCAGAAGAAAGGCAACCATCACAAAAACCAGAAACAGCAGTGATTTTCGCATTTTGTAAAATTACGCAAATCAGCGGAATTTAAACTATCTGATCAGTTTTGCTGCTTTTGAAATTTCCAGCATCCTGATAATCGGTTCTTTGGCCCGTTCTATAACAGCGGCATCCAGTAAAATTTCCGGCGATTCATTTTTCAGACAGAGGTACAATTTCTGTACCGTGTTCAGTTTCATATAAGGACAATCGTTGCACGAACAGGTTTCATCCGATGGCACAACAATAAATTCCTTCCCGGGAGAAGCTTTCTGCATCTGATGAATGATACCGCCTTCGGTTGCCACAATATACCGTTTGTGGGAATCCTTTCTGGTAAATTCCAGCAAAGCGGCAGTGGATCCGATGAATTCGGCCAGTGCAAGCACCGGTCCGCGACATTCGGGATGTGCGATCAGTTTTGCATCCGGATTCTCCATCTTCAGCTGTATCACTTTTTCGTCGCTCAGCTGATTATGCACATGACAACTCCCGTCCCACAACACCATGTTGCGTCCCGTTTGTCCGTTGATGTATGCGCCCAGGTTTTTATCAGGCGCAAATATCAGTTTTTCATCCATGGGGAAAGAATCCACGATCATTCTCGCGTTGCTGGAAGTACAGATTACATCCGACATCGTTTTAACGGCTGCAGAGCAATTGATATACGAAACCACCTTATGCCCCGGGTGAGCATCAGTAAAGCGCTTAAAATCGTCCGGAGGGCAGCTGTCGGCCAAAGAACAGCCGGCTTCAAGGTCGGGTAGCAGTACTTTTTTATCAGGACTGAGTATTTTTGCTGTTTCGGCCATAAAATGCACACCGGCAAAAACAATCATATCTGCATTGGTTTCCGCTGCTTTTTGCGAAAGTTGCAGGCTGTCGCCGACAAAATCGGCGATATCCTGTATTTCCGGCACCTGGTAATAATGCGCCAGAATTACCGCATTTTTTTCTTTCCGCATTTTATCAATCAGACTCAGCAATTCTAAGTTGGTTTGCATCCCGCTATGGTTTTGTGAATAAATCGGTCATTTCAGTTTTTAATAATGAAATCTTTAAATTAAAATCATTATTATTATTACTACTGTTAATACTGTTGGAAAATTGTTGATTTTACTTCTTGTTTTTTTCCTTATCAGTAGTTTATCAACAACCGGTTAACCGGAAAAAGTTCAGATTAATGTTGTATCACAAATATTTAGCCAACTATTAACAGTTTGTTGATAATTTGATTCCAACAGGTACAAAAGTATCTGAAAGATGTTTATTTCTGTTGATTGTGTGTTAATTGTTTTTGACAAATAAGACCAATTTCATTCTTAATGTATGCTATCCGGAAAATTCTGAACGGATCCGTTCATTTTTCAGAATTTTATAACAATGTTAAACGGAAATTAACAGAATTTTGTTAATAAACTATATTTTACTGATTATCAGCTCAATATTTTGTCTAAGCGGTTAACCGGAATTTTTAAGTATCTTATTTCTAACAGGCTCTGCTGATAACCTCAATTAATGATTAATTTTGTGATTAAAATTATTAACAATGTGGGATAAATCACAAATACTGGCATTGGCAAGCGATCATGCAGGGTTCGAATTGAAGTCATTTCTTATAAAAATACTTAGGGAAGAAGGGTATCAATTTCAGGATTACGGGGCTTTTTCTACAGAAAGCGTTGATTATCCTGACTTTGCGCATAAACTGGCAATAGCGGTTCGTGACGGGCTGCACACGCGCGGAATCGTAATCTGTGGAAGCGGGAATGGCGTATGCATGGTTGTGAACAAATACGAGGGTATCCGCGGTGCACTCTGCTGGAACAGCGAACAGGCGGAACTCACCCGCCGGCACAATGATGCCAATGTATTGTGTTTACCCGGAAGATTCATTGATTTTAATGATGCCATCAAAGCGGTAAAATTGTTTCTCAATACTGATTTTGAGGGCGGAAGACATAAATCGAGGGTGGACAAAATCAATAAAATTGGCTGATTCTGCTGATGATTGAAGTTTACAACAAATTCAGAAAGGATTCATCCTTAAAGGCTGCCGACACTGAGCATCGCCGGAAGATTAGTTATAATATCGGCCGGTATGATCTGGCTGTCAGAGCAGGAAAGCAACAATATGCGAACCTGGAACTGGCCCGTACCCGGGCGGCTTATTTGAAAAATAAGGTAATTGGTGACCTCGAAAAGTTTCTTGTTGAATTTGAAGTCAATTTTGAGAAAAACGGGGGTAAAATTATCTGGGCGCAGGATGCAGGAGATGCCATAAAGGAAATTCTTGAGATAATTAAGAAGTATGAAGCCGGATATGTTGTAAAGTCCAAAAGCATGGTTACCGAGGAGATTGAGCTAAATAAGCACCTCGGAGATGCCGGCGTTGAGGCAATAGAAACCGATCTGGGAGAGTTTATAGTGCAGCAGGCCGGCGAACAGCCTTACCACATCGTAACCCCGGCTATGCACAAATCAAAAGAAGATGTTGCAGCACTCTTTAATGAGAAATTCGGACTTCCTCCGGGAAGTACCCCGGAACAGATAACGACATTTGTCCGCAGCAGGCTCAGGGAGAAATTCTTTCATGCAAGGGTGGGAATTACCGGAGCCAATTTTTTGGTGGCCGATACAGGTTCTGTCTGCCTTACTGAAAATGAGGGCAACGGTTTAATGAGTACCGCTTTTCCCGATGTGCATATTGTAATAGCAGGTATTGAAAAGGTGATACCATCGGTAAAGAACCTAGATCTTTTCTGGCCTTTGCTGGCCACCCACGGTACGGGTCAGAAGATGACTGCCTATAACAGCCTAATCAGCGGGCCCCGTCAGGAAGGCGAATCCGACGGACCAACGGAGATGATCGTGATTCTGCTCGACAACAGCCGTTCGGAAGTATTGTCGCGGAAAAACCAGCGGCGTGCGCTGGGTTGCATCCGCTGCGGGGCTTGCCTGAATGCCTGTCCTGTTTATAAAACCATTGGCGGGCATGCTTACGGAACCACGTACAGCGGGCCCATAGGATCGGTCATCACGCCCTGGATGAAAGGGCTGAATGAATACAAACACCTGAGCTTTGCCTCCTCCCTTTGCGGCAGTTGCACCGAAGTATGTCCGGTAAAAATCAATCTGCATGAATTGCTGCTTTATAACCGAAACGACAGTGTGAAGCAGGGCAGTTATTCATTGTTTGATGCATTTTCCATGTTTGCGTGGAAGAAGATCATGTTGAACCGGAAATGGATGGATACAGGCAGTGCGAAGCTGAAAAATATGGTTTTTAAGAAGGCTTTTTCAGGCTTGTGGGGCCCCGGGAGGGAATTACCGGAGATAGCTGCGGGTAATTTCAAACAGTTGTGGGAAGAACGCAGGGAAGGAAAAATCAGAAAATAGCAGAAGAGTTTCATGTAAAGGATTCACAGGTATTGCCTGAGTACCTGCCTTACATCCGAAACGTATCCTCCCCCGAAAAGATTTACATGCACCAGCATCGGAAAGAGCTGATTCAGCGATATCCTTTCTTCCCAGCCGTATGCGAGCGGGAATGCTTCATTGTAAGCTGCATAAAAACGCGAATCAAATCCTCCGAAAAGTCTGGTCATGGCGATGTCCATTTCCCTGTGTCCATAATACACAGCCGGATCTATCAGACAAACATAACCGTTTTTACCCCTGATAAAATTTCCGTTCCAGAGATCACCGTGCAGCAAAGAAGGTGATTCTGACGGTATCAGGTCTTTCAGTCTCTGCAAAAGCCTGTCGAAGGAATTACAATCATGGCTGTTGAGCAACCCTGATCTCCGGGCCATTGCTACCATTGGCTGTAGGCGTTGTGCTGCCAGAAAATCCGTCCATTGATCACAAGGATTGTTTTGCTGGTTGAGAGAACCTATGTAATTATCATGATCCAGACCAAAGTAACCTCCATTTACCCGGTGCAGGCAGGCCAGCCGGCGCCCGAAATCTTCCCAGAAGTGCGAATGGTTTCCGCCACCTGTCTCCTCTTCCATCAGCAGAAAGGAAAATGTGCCGGCCTGCGCGCACAGGAATACATCCGGAACTTCAATACAGGCAGTTTTACGGATTATTGCCAGTCCCCTGCTTTCTGCTTCAAACATGCCCGGATAACGGCGGGCATCATTGAATTTGATAAAATATCCGGCTGATGTAGTGCGTATGGTGAATGTCCGGTTGATGGATCCGCCGGAAACGGGTGAAACCGATATTATTTTGTGATGGCCGGGTTGAACTTTGCTCAACCAGTGCTCTACCGACTCAGTGATGACCGGCGGGATCATGGAAATCCCGCTTAAAAAAGAAAGGAACGTTTCTGCTGAAATCCGCTTCTGATTAGCCGTTCAAAAAGTAGCAACAAACCCACGGACAGGAAGATAATGATCATGGTTGAAGAATCTTTCAGGTATGTTATGATGCCGTTGAAACCTTCCAGAATTCCCAGTGAAGCATTCAGCACGTTGCGCAGCTGGTCGGTGTCTGAGAGAAGATTGATTTTCATGAATGGCCACTGGGCGAACAACATGATTACAACTATAACCAAAGCCGCAAACAGGGAAAAATATCCCCAGAGCATTTGCCTGCGGTATTCCGGTGTATCGGTAAGGGGTTCAATGCCTGACTGTACCTGCTGCATAATCCCGCTGGTGAACCCTTCGGGAGCTTTTTCAAGCGGCAGGTTGGCCATCAGTTGTGCCAGGAACCTGTCATTTTCCGTTTCACTGAATTTATCGTTTGTCATAATCTGCAAATTTAATCAACCTGTGATAAATAATATCACGCAAATTTCAACTGCATCCGTTCTGCCATGGCTGCATAAAGCTTTTTTCTGATGCGGTGCAGTTTAACTTTTACATTTGAAACCGAAAGACCGGTTATCATTCCGATCTCTTCCACACTCTGCTGATGCTGATAAAACAGGTTAATCAGCATCTGTTCATCTTTCTGAAGCGTTTTCAGCGCGGCATTCATGAGTTCAATCCGTTGCTGTTCGTCTATAAGTCCGGCGTTCTCCCTTACCTCGTCTGTGCTGTAGTTTTCAACCATGCGCTCATCAATGGCCTGCGTGATTATGCTTTTTTTCCTTGTCCTGGAAACTGCGGTATTATATGCAATCCTGAACAGCCAGGTACTGAAACGGGCTTCATATTTAAAACCCGGGAGGGCGTGGAATGCCTTGAGAAAAGTATCCTGGGCGGCTTCCTCGGCTTCTTCCCTGTTTCTGATGACCTTTAAAATCAACGAAAACACCATGTCCTTATACCTGTCAACCAATACTGAATAGTTTGCAGTATTGCCTTCAAGTATGCTGCCGATAATTTTTATATCGTCGTTCTGGCTCATCGTTGTGTTTTAGACGTCAGGCAGGCGACTGGGTTACAAACGGACTGGAAATTTTAAAATTTCATTTTATTGGCAATTCATCATGTGATTTATGCATGGTTCTGTAACCGGTAAATTCATTCTGCGTCAAACTGGCAACGAACCCAAAAACATTAAAGCCATGAATGACTTTCTGATACCCGCCACAGTTTTTGCTACCATCTATGGCGTAATTTACCTGTTTATCCGCAAAAGGGAGCGGATGGCCCTGCTCGACCGTGGACTGGATCCAAGGTCTTTCGAATCGGACAAAACCGGATTTTCCTCATTGAAATACGGCCTGCTCTTTACCGGTATCGGCCTTGGTCTGCTCCTGGCAAATATTCTTGTTTCAATCGGGGCGATGGACCGGGAAGCCGCATATTTCTCACTGGTTTCACTTTTTGGTGGAATTGCCCTCATCATTGATTACATCCTTGAAGTGAGTATTACCAAAAGAAACAACAAACAAAAGCAGGAAAGTACCGGTTTCGCGGGAGAGAATTTCGGATGATTAACCGAACCTGAATTCCTGTAGAACAGTATATTCAGGTCCTTCTTTTTTCAGTACACTCTCGTAAAGTTCAAAGCCCTCTATCCGCTGTACCCGGAATTTCACCTCCCTGAAGTGGGTAATGATTTCCTGAAAATGATTCTTGTCCCTGATCTCCCTGATTCTGCCGACGGTGAGGTGAGGGACAAAATTTTGCCGGTCACTGATAAATCCGGCCTCTTCGAGTGTAAGATTGAGATTGGAAATGAGTTTCGTAAGAACCGGATTTTCGGTAATGCCAAACCAGATTACCCGGGGATTGTAATAGCTGCCGAAAATGCCTGTTTTGGCGATTTCGAGGTTAAAAGGAGAAATTTCGCGGGTGGCCTTCTGCAGCGCTTCAGTAATGACCGGTATTTCGGTATCAGGAGTTTCTCCGAAAAATCGAAGGGTTACATGAATATTATGAAGTTCAACCCATTTAATGATATGAAAACCAAGAACCTGCCGGAGATTATGATAAATGTCGGCAAAAGTTTCATCCGGTTCAATCCTGATTGCTGCGAAAAGTCGTTTGGTTTCCATCGTAACTCGAATTGACTTTGCAAAGATGGAAAAGAATTGAAAAATATTTCTTTGTTTTCAGGAAAATATTCTAAATTTGCATCCCGTTTCAGCAATGAAGCCTGATCTCCGGGGCGTTAGCTCAGTTGGCTAGAGCGTTAGACTGGCAGTCTAAAGGTCAGGGGTTCGACTCCCCTACGCTCCACAAACAAGGCCTGTAAATCATTGATTTACGGGCTTTTTTATTAAGGATTGGGCGGGTGTAACCTATTTTTCGTCTTTCTTTTTATTCTCCTCTGCGTCCTCGCCCGACATCCCGTCCTTAAACTCTTTGATACCCTTTCCAAGCCCTTTCATCAGTTCAGGAATTTTCTTTCCGCCGAAAAGCAGGAGAACAATTGCCAGAATAATTACTACCTGCCAGGGACCGATTACGCCCAGTAAAACCTGTGTCATCATATTGTTACAGTTAAATTCTCTTACAAAGTTAATGATTAACTTGATCTGATTCAGATCAGTGTCTAAATGTTTATCTTGCCCTCACAATCCATCCCTCGGGGTTCTGCAGGTTCTTTCCGTGCCATAGCTCAAAATGCAGGCGGGTTTTCCCTGTTTCATCCGTATTGATCACCCCTATTTCCTGTTTGGTTTTTACTTTATCGCCTTTTTTTACAAACAGCTGATCTAGGTTGGAGTACACAGTAAGAAATTCACCGTGTTTTACAATCACTACATTATTGTACGTGGGAAGGGTCATGGTGGATGTTACCACTCCCTCAAATACAGCCCTGGCCTTACCTCCCTTTTCTGTGGCAATGTCAATGCCGTTATTCTTCGTTTTAATTCCCTTCAGCACAGGATGCGGATGCTCGCCAAAGGAAGCGGAAATTACTCCCTTTTCAGTAGGCCATGGAAGACGTCCTTTATTGCCTGAAAAACCTGATGAAAGCTCCAGTTCGGCCGGAGTGAGGGCAAATTTATTCTCCGGAGCAGGTTTGGTGCCGGCCTTTTTTGCGGCTTCATTGGCTTTCCTGATCTCTTCAGCAATCAGGTCTTCAATGGCCCTCTGCAACCTGCGGGCGGCCTTTTCGCTTTCGCGTAACTTCTTAAGCAACTCTTTCTCTTTCTGTGTCAGCTTCTTGATAGCCTGATCCTGCTGGTTTTTCTCCTGTGCCAGCTTCTGCTGTTCTCCTTCTTCCATCCGCTTCAGCTCAAGCTTATCCTTCTTCTGCTGTTCGAGCAGCATCAGTTTTTTATTCAGTTCCTCCTGGTTCTGTCTGATTACCCTCACCTGGTTCTGCCTGTAACCGGCATACTGCTGGAAATATTTCAGCCGCTGATAAGCCTGGTTGAAGTCACGGGCAGAAAATACAAACATAAGACGCGAATATGCATTCCGGTTTTTATTGGCATAGTATATCAGGGATGCATATTCCTTTTTCAAACGTTCGATGGTCTGGGTAAGGTGCCTGATGGTGTCGTTGGTCTGATCAATCTGGTTGTCGAGATTTCTGATCTCACCACTGATGGCATTGATCAGTTCCTGCCTCCTGCTGATTTGTTTATTCAACAAAACCAGTTGATTTACCGATGTTTGCTTGCTTTTCTTGGTTTCATCAAGCAATCTGTTTGTGTAACTGATTTCCTCTTCAATTTTTGCCTTTTGCTGCTGAAGCTGGCTCTTTTTGTCCTGGGCTGCCAATTCATTCGCGCCGGCTGTTGAAATCAGCATAACGGCCAGAATAAGTACATTCATGTATTTACGGGGCGCACAGGTATAAGGCAGGTTTATTGAAGTCATGATTAGAATTTGTTGACACGGTTATATTTTTCAGGTATCCTGAAAGGGAACTGAAGCGTTTCTCCTGTATTGACTTTTGTATAATCTACCTCAATCTCAATGGCATTTTTATTCTCAGCGGTCTCGAGCTGGAAATTCAGGTGAGAAGGAACCAGCTGCCCGTTCGCCGTCTGGTATTTGTAACGGCCTTCCAGCTTTCTCCCGTTCTGGTTCACTTCTTTGATCAATACCCTGGTGATCTTGAAGTTATCGGGATTCAGCCAGATGTTCTGAAGCGGAATACTTATGTTCTGGTTGTGCCTCAGGTATTTCTTGAGTTTTCTGCGTTCGGTGGTCACCAGTTTGTATTCCCGGTTATCTATGGAAGCTTTGAAAGAGGAATTTTCGTAAAACGAAAAGTCATTCCCTGTCAGAAAGGCCTGGAGCATATCAAAATCGAGGGTACTGTTGATCAGGGAATTGATATAATTGAAATCACTGATAAAGTAAGTATTATCGATGCGGTTCATATACTTTACCGAATCGTTCGAAATAAGCACGCGTGCCATTTCGATACCCAGGGCCGGCGAAATGGATATCCAGATCAGGCTGTCTTTATGAATTCTGATCTGTCCGCTGAATGAATTCCTGATTTTGTTCTGGCGAAAACCGGCAGAAAACCTGGCCGAAAAGAAATTGTATTTTAACTCATTCTGTTTCAGGTTTTCAAACAGGTATTCAGCTCCCTGCTCTTTCAAAGGCTCTTTAATCATGCGTTTGGTTGATGAACATGAGCCCCCCATCAGCAGTACGATGCCTGAAAGCAGTATTTTTATTATTCCATCCCGGATTGGCCTATTCATATAATTTTTCGTCTTTCAGTTTCTGATCAAGCAGGGCGGAACCCTCTCCGGCAGCCCTGGCCTTTTTCCAGGCCTCTATGGCTTCTTTATTGCGGCCAAGCCGGAACAGTATGTCACCATAGTGTTCCATAACAACGGCGCTTGCAGTGTCATCCGCTTTTAAAGCCTGTTCTATATAAATTAATGCGGAATTGTAATCACCGGTCTGATACAACACCCAGGCATAAGTATCAAGGTATGAGGCATTTCCCGGAACGAGCCGGTTGGCTTTTTCCGACATTTCTTTGGCTTTCTCAAGGTTTTCCTTTCTCAGCGAGAGGTAGTAGGCGTAGTTGTTCAGCACCAGGGCATTCTCGCCGTTGGCTTTAAGCGATGATTCGTAGGCGGAGAATGATTCCGCATGATTCCCCAATGCGTGGTGGGCGTCACCGATCATACTGTAAAAATCCGAGATCAGCCTGTTATCTCCGGCCACCAGTTTAACCCCGGTGGATAGCGACTGTACAGCCATTTCATAATTCTTAAGCATATAGTTCGAAAAACCATTAAAATAATATGGCATCGGCTGCATGGGGAAGAGTTCTGATGCCTGCACGCTTTCCAGGGCCAGTTGAATGTAATCTTCAAGAATTGCATTGGTACGCAGCAGATTTTCCCAAACCTGGTATTTTCCCGGATCCAGCTGATTCACTTTTCTGAACAAGTCCCTGGCTTCCCCGTATTGTTCTGACATCATCAGCATTTCTCCCCTGAGCATAAGCGCGCGGGGGTCGTTGGGGTGAATTTCCGCCAGAATTCCTGAGAGTTCAAGCACATCATCCTCAATACCATCGTAATCCTTAACCTGTGAATAATAGGACATCATAACCTGAATTTTGGTATCGGCATCGAGATAAGGGTTGGCGAAACCAGCCTTCAGTGATTCTGTGGCTTTTTCCAGATCTCCCTGCTGACGGTAGTAGTCGGCAAGGGAAATGTTGATGTAGGCATTGTCAGGATCCACAAGCTGAATTTTTTTATAGGTAGCCAGCGCTTCTTCACTCTTACCCTGAAGCAGGTAATATTCAGCCAGCATCGAGAGGATACGGCTGTCCCAGGCATTGGCTCCGGCAAGTTTTTCAAGCTCTTCAAGGGCCTTTTTGGATTTTCCGGTTGCAAGGTAAATGCGGTGTTTCCGCATCGACAGGTCTTCGTTCACCCCCAGGCGCGATTCAAGCCGGTCGTATATTTTTATCGCTTCGGCCGGCTTGTTCAGTTGCAGCCATATCGTGGCCAGTTCAATCGCATACCCGGTATTCTGAGGGTCTGAAAGCAGAAGTTTCTCGTAAATCAACCTTGCCTGATCAGGTTGATTGTTGTTTGCATACAGACTGGCCAAAGTCAGGCTGAACCAGGTATTGTCAGGAGATATTTCATAGGCTTTGCGGGCACAATCAATAGATTTTTCAGGATTATTTTTCTGAAAATAGAGCTGCGCCAGTTCGTACCAGGCGGCATCATTCAAAGGATCCTGATTAACGCAATCGTTAAACAACTCCAGCGCTTTTTCTGCGTTGCCTGTGAGCTTGGCTTTGTTGGCTTCAAAAAAGAGATTTCTTGCCTTCTGCTGATCCCTGTAAAGGCGGGCATCTTCCTTACTGATGGAATCTTCGCCGCCTTCGGGCAGTTCCTGGGCATTCAGCCGGAAAGCCAGAAACGAAATCAATATCAGTGTTATAATCCTGTAATACTGCATGTTGTATTTATTTCCTGTTAATCTGTAAAGAGCAACGGTAACCTCAATGTACTCCGGTATGTCCGAAGCCTCCCGCGCCCCTTTCGGTATGGTTCAGTTCTTCAACCTCAATCCATTCGGCTTGCTCGTGGCGGCTGATGATCATTTGCGCTATGCGCTCCCCCCGGTTTATGGTGAAAGGTTCCCTGGAAAGGTTTACCAGTATAATCCTGATTTCCCCGCGATAATCTGCGTCGATTGTGCCTGGTGAATTCAGGATGGTGATGCCGTATTTGGCGGCCAGTCCGCTGCGTGGACGAATCTGGGCTTCATAACCGTCAGGAAGTTCAATGTAAAGCCCTGTAGGAATCGTGGCGCGTTCAAGTGAAGCCAAAACGATCGCTTCCTGATTGTTTGCCCTGAGGTCCATACCTGCAGATGCCACGGTTTCGTATGCCGGCAGCGGGTGGGCTGAGTGGTTGACTATTCTGATTTTCATTAAAGGTAAACGGATTAGTTTTCACCATGCTGTTGGTGTGCACAAAATTAATCATTCTGAGGTTCTGAACATCAGGCTTTGTGAATCACCCGGCGAAACACTTTACTTTCCCTGTATCCAACGAAAGCAATAAAGAAGAGCAGCAAAACGGCACTGCTGCCATAACTGACCAGCAGATTATCGGTCCTGATCAGCAATGATGCGCCGTAAAGCAGCAGGGCTGTGATGGTATAGATTGCCGCCCCCGTCAGGTTATATTTTACGGGATAGTACTTCCGGCCAAGCAAGTATGAAATTACCATCATTGAAGCGTAGCATGCAAAGGTCGCCCACGCGGCACCCATATAACCGGACTTCGGAATCAGCAGAAAATTCAGCAGCAAAGTGATGACAGCCCCAATCACTGATATAAGTGCTCCGTAGGTGGTTTTATCGGTCAGTTTAAACCAGATGCTCAGGTTGTAAAAGATGCCGAGAAAAAGATTGGCAAGAAGTAATACCGGTACTACCGGGGCGCCCTCCCTGTATGATTCACCCACAAAGAGCATCACGATGTCAAGAAACAACATGATCGAAAGAAATATAAAAAGGCAAACGATCAGGAAATAATGCATCATCCTGGCGTAAGTGTCCTGCGGATTTTGACTCCTGGCCTGATCAAAAAAGAATGGTTCGGCCGCGTATCTGTAGGTCTGGATAAACAACGTCATCAGAATGGAGATTTTATAGCAGGCCCCGTAAATACCGAGTTGTGCCATGGCTTCGGTGGTGGTACCCGGCAGAAGATGTTTCAGGATAACCCGGTCGAAGGTTTCATTCACGATCCCCGCCATGCCAAAAATCAGGAGGGGCCAGGCATAAGCAAGCATCTTCTTTAACAGTGCCGGATCGGGCTTCATGCTTTTATGCAGAATATCCGGAAGCAGCAGCGCAAAAGTAAGGAGGCTGGCAATCAGGTTTGATATAAAAATATAGCCTATGCCGGTTTCCGGATTGTAAATACGGCTGATCAGGCCGGTAACGGCCGTATCAGGGTATTCTGACAGCAGGTACGGGCACAGAAGTATAAAAAATAGATTGAAGCTGATATTCGCCCCGATGTTGACGATTTTGATCAGGGCAAATCGCAGCGGCCTGTTTTCAAGCCTGAGTTTAGCGTATGGTATGGTACTTACTGCATCTGTGGCGAGTATCAGGATAAACCATCTGATGTATTCGGGATGGTTGCCGTAGCCCATCCGTGTCGAAATTTCTGGGGCAAAAAGTAATCCGGCAACCGCGAACAGCGCGGAAGTTACTCCCAGAGATGTCATAGCTGTTGCAAATACGGCATTATTCTGCTCTTCACGCGAGGCAAAACGGAAAAATGCCGTTTCCATACCATAAGTGAGCAGTACAAAAAGAAAGGCAACATAAGCATAAACCTCGGTAACAACACCGTATTCGGCGGGAACAAATGCCCGGGTATAGAGCGGAACCAGCAGGTAGTTCAGCAGGCGGCCCACAATGGTAGGAAGTCCGTAGATGGCAGTCTGCCCCGCAAGTTTCCTGAAAGGATTCAAAGGCTCCCCCTTTTTAAATTAGTTATTCAGCGCGGGAAGTTCAATAATAAATGTGGTTCCAAGGCCGTCCTCAGAAGTAAAACGGATATCACCCCCGGTTGAATTGATGATATTTTTCACCATAGCCAGCCCCAGTCCCATCCCTGCTGATTTGGTGGTAAAGTTAGGTGAAAAAATTCTGGATTTCTGTTCTTCGCTGATGCCTGTTCCATTGTCTCTGATACTGACAATATGTTTGCCCTCCTGATTTTCCAGAATTATATTGATAACCCCTCTCTTTCCGGAAGGGATTGCCTGAACAGAATTATTCAGCAGGTTGATAAAAACCCGCGATAACTGTTTTTCATCGGCAAATACATAACAGGGCTTATCCGGTAAAGTAAGTATGATATCTGTTTCCGGATGTTCGGTGAACAAAGCCATGGTTGAGCGGATTATCTCGATCAGTTCAACTTTTTTGTTGCTTGCCTGGGGCAGCTTTGCAAAATCCGAGAAAGCCGTTGCGATGGCTGAGAGGGAATCTATCTGCTGAATAAGGGTATGACTGGTCCTCTCAAACCGTTTGTTCCAGTCAGGAGCCTGCTCATGCCACGATTTCATAAGATGCTGTATGCTTAATTTCATCGGGGTAAGCGGATTTTTGATCTCATGGGCTACCTGTCTGGCCATCTCACGCCACGCACTCTCGCGTTCCGAACGGGCCAGCTTTTCTGCACTCTCTGTAAGTTTTTCAACCATGTTGTTGTAAGCATTGATCAGATCGCCCAATTCATCCTGCCGGTTGTAATCTATTTTCTCATTCCTCTTTCCAAGATTCAGACTGCTGAACCTTTCCCTGATCAATTGCAGCGGCCGTGTCAGGTAGCTGCCCACCAGCAGCGAAACTACCACTGCTATGGCAGTGAGAATAACGTATATATTGATAAATGCAACCAGAAATGCTGAAATTTCCTGACGCAACTCCTGCTGCCTGGCAAAATAGGGCAGATTGATATAGGCAGTGAGCTTATTCATGTCGTTGCGTAAGGGAATGTAAGCAGAAAGATAGTTGTAATTCCCTATCTGCTCATTTGTTATGTACATGGTCCGCTTGTTGATCGCAAGTTGTTTGTATGCATCGGAATTCATTTGCACCGACTTAAGCCCTTCTTCAAAAATCTGGGGCCTGGAGGAGGCAAGCAGCGATCCGTCAATATTGTAAAGATTAATATCGCTGAAGAACACCTGCGAAAACTTGGTCAGCAGCTCCTCCAGATACGGTTGCTGAGACTTTTCCAGCAAATCCATTGCAGCCAGTTTATGCTCCAGTTCAATCAGCACCGAATGGGCCTTTTCGCTGAGCATATCCCTGTTTTTCTTTGCGTTCAGGCTTTTGATGTTTTCAAGAATTGTGAAACCGATCAGGGTTGACGCGAAAAGAATCAGTATAATCAGCATAATCTGAAGACGGGCGCTCAGGTCAAGGTTTCTCTTTTTTCCTTTTCTGAACATCCAGAAAGTGCCAAAAATGATAAAAACGAGCAAAACATGAAAGGTGATCTGATAGGTGAAAGGCGCCAGAATTTCCAGTACTCCATCTGCCTTTTTGCTGATAATGATTGAACTGTCATCATCAATCACATGATAAAGATGATTATAGCCATTCTTGTCAAAAAAACCGAAATCTTTCCGGTTGCTCTGATAGGCCGACTCATAGATACTGTAAGAGTATTCTCCCACATTTTTTACCAGTTCATTTTTAGAATATATAGCCCAGGAGTAATTGCCTGTTTCCGCTATACCGGTTTGTGAACGGTCCAGAAGCAATTCGGGATAACCCAATCCTTTAGGTGCGTATTTCTTCATAAGTTCAATCACCACAGATACCCTGGCCGGCTCCCTGTCAGACAACCTGATGGGCACTTTGGCAATATAATTCCCTTCATCATACGATTCCCTGATATAGTAAAAGTTAGTTGAAGCAGTCTTTTCTCCCAGTTGGGATATGATGCCTTCGAAGTATTCATTACAGTTAATGATAAGATTCGAAGGCTTTATAATCAATGTTTTTTCCGGGAAGCACAAGGTAACCTGGGTATTGTATTTTGACCAGAATCCCCTGAAATATGTCTGAATTATGTAGCTGATACAAGCGGTTTCGCCGTCTGGCGAAATCCATGATTCATTGATGTTACGACTAAGAAGGGTATCAGCCGTCATTTTTTTCTCAAGATCAGCAAACAGATACTCAGCTATTTTATCCCGGTCAGAGGAGAGCCTGACCGCCATCAGCTTTCGTTGGCTGTTTTCCTTGATTTTTCTGTTGTGGTAATAGCTGTATGATGATAAGGAAGTAAGGGCCAGAATAATGAAGAAGTAAGACACCACAGAAGGATGTTTTAATTTGCCGGAATATATCCGTACCAGAAGCAGGATGTAGATCATCAGCAGGATAAGAATTTTCCAGTCAGGGGAATACAGGCCAAGCATGGAGGAAATCCAGTAAAGCAGGATTGTAATGAGTGTAAATGATATCATCAGAAAACGGGTCCCTGAGAAATTATATACATCCCTGAGCAGCGGAAAGCTGATAAGGAAAAAGGAAACCAGGATCAGGGCGATGATCAGAAATCCGGTAAAACTGAACAGGGTGAATTCAAGGATTTTACTGAAATCAAGCTGAAGGGTGGAATTAACCCATACGGTTTCTATCAGATAACATGAAATGAAGGCAAGGGCTATGGTGAATGCAACAGCAAGGATGAAGTAAGGTGTACCGGGCTTTGTCTGATTTCCGGGCTTTGTGATTTTCTGATAGTATCTGTAAAACAATACGGATATCAGCAGCATACCGGTTACAGTTGTCAGAAGATCTCCGAGAGAAGGGAATATGCGTGACGAGGCATAATGTACGGCGTTGAAAAGTTCCGTTTCATCAAGAATTGAAGGAATCCTGAAATACTGAATAATTGCACGCAGGATGGCAACATCAGCGATAAAAAGAAAAATAAGTATGCGCTTGTTTTCGAAAGGAGCGAATCCGAGGTAGAGGTAATAGAGCCCGAGGATAAGGCAGACAAAGGCAATCAGGTATAGACAGTATATCATTATGCCTGATGCATTTGTCAACCGTTCGGCGGAGGAAGGCTGTATATAAAAGAGGATTTCTCCTCCTCCGGTTATAACCGGATACCGGGTGGCATTATCCGTGATAATCCATGATGCAGGAAGGTTATAAGAGGGGCCGAACGCCGATTGAAGGTAGTCATTCTCATAAGGATATTCATGTTTGATAAGGTTTGCGATCAGCAGCATATTTGAACCGGAGTTTATGCTGAGCACCTGATAATGACCGTTGGTGAATTTCAGAATGCGCCCGTTCGGGAGGGCGTCATGATCTATCTGATCGAACAGGAAATCATTATCCGACCAATACTCCGGTGTTTTATCCGTGAACAGGTAGAGGCTGAAACCTTCCGGTAGTTCACCGGCCACGGAATCAAGCAACGCTTTTTCAGGGGCGGACTCTTTAAGTGGAAAAGAATTCAGGATCCCGTCTGCTATGTTGAACTTTTCATTCAGTGCTTCATTGAAATGCTTTACCAGTAATTCAGGACTTCTGCTTCTGTCCGAAAAGTGGACAGTCAGCAATGCGATCAGGATACTAAAAAGTGACAATAGGGGGAAAAGCCAGAACGGAATTTTCCGGGTTGAACCATTCTTCATGGCGAAAAGTTTATAAATAGCAGAAAATCAAATGAATATGCGTAAACAAAAATCAGGCCATATACGGGATGATTTCTGTTTCCGAGGGTAAATATACTAAAGAAGGGTTAAGTTGCGTCAGCGGCCTTTATTTTAGCTCCGGGCTTTCTTAAAATATAAATCAGGCTTGAGTATTCGTTATTCCCCATGCCGGCCATAAAATTGGAGATAAATCCGCGGTAAGTGGCCCGGACAAAACATAGAGAATGGTTCATATATTTTTCACTTAATAGTGAAATATAGTAAGAGTCAAAAAGCATGGGCCGGATATCTGCAATATCAAACCGGTGTTTTCCGGCCAGAAATTTTATGGAGCTCCGGTTAAAGTGGAAGAGATGCCGGGGCACATCCCAGGCAGCCCAGTATTTACCGTAGTAGGATGCATCATAAGAGCGGGGATTGGGCAGGGCAATAAATGCATAGCCCTCCGGTTTAAGCAAGCGGCAGATCTGCTCCATTCTTTCATTCAGGTCTCCGACATGTTCGAGCACATGCCACAGGGTGATTACATCAAAGGTTGAAGCAGACATACTGTTCAGGCCGTCGGTATCCGCCACATCCAGACCGTGAACTCCGGAGGCATATCCCCTTGCCTGTTCGTCAGGTTCAACGCCGGTGGTTGTATAGCCCTGTTTTTTGCATTGGTTCAGGAACTCTCCCGTGGCGCATCCAATGTCAAGAATACGCTTGCCCGCGGAGAATTTACGGATAAGCCTGATTTTTTGTCTGAGGGTATAATTGCGTATTAATTGATAAATACGGCTTTGCAGATCAGACTTCTTATTGGAATGAGAAATATATTCCTTCGATTTATAATAAGCGGGTAATTCATGTGTTGCCGGCCGGGGCCAGGTAAACATCAGGTCGCATGCCGGGCACCGGTAGATGCTGAACGGCTCCCGGGTCAGAAAGTAATCATGCAGTTCATGATGCTTTATAACATCCTTATTATCACATAATAAGCAGTTTTCTGGAACTGAAATCGGGAATTGTTTCACGTGAAACATGTTAAGAAGGTTGGTAAACTATCTGCTTAAAAATACAACGAGAACTGATATGTCGGCCGGAGAAACGCCGTTTATTCTTGATGCCTGTCCGATGGTTGCGGGCCTGATTTTACTCAGCTTTTCACGTGCTTCAAATGAGAGGGACGAAAGTGCGGAATAGTCAAAATCGGGTTTCAGGGGCATGTTTTCAAATTTTGAAAGGCGTTGGGCAAGTTCCTGTTCCTTGTCAATATAGCCCTGATATTTAACCAGTATCTCAGTCTCTTCGATAAGTTCTTCGGCCAGATCACCGAAATGATCAAAGTGGTCTTTGAGGAAAGGTAAACCGGAAATCAATTGGTTCAGGCTGATCTGAGGGCGGAGAAGTATGGTGTCGAGCTTCACTTTTTGTGTAATGGGCGCTGTTCCTGCCTGCTCCAGTATCCGGTTAACCTGATCTGGTGTTACACTTTCTTTAGCCAGGATCGCCATTGATCCGGCAACCGCTTTGCGTTTCATCTCAACACGATCGAATCGCTCCCGGCTTGCAAGACCTAATTTATAAGAAATACCGGTGAGTCGCAGATCTGCATTATCCTGCCTAAGTAAAATGCGGTATTCAGCCCTGGATGTGAACATCCGGTAAGGCTCGTCTATGCCTTTGGTGATCAGGTCATCAATCAGCACCCCTATATATGCTTCTGAACGCTGAAGGATAAATGGCGGTTTTTCCTGTAATTTCAAATGGGCGTTGATCCCCGCCATCAGGCCCTGGGCGGCAGCCTCCTCATAGCCGGTTGTGCCATTAATCTGTCCGGCAAAGTAAAGGTTTTCAACGAGGCGCGTCTCAAGCGTATAGTGAAGCTGATAAGGTGGAAAATAGTCATATTCTATTGCATATCCGGGTCTGAATATCTTTGCCTGTTCAAATCCGGGAATCTGGGTCAGTGCTTTATATTGCACATGATCCGGAAGGCTCGACGAAAATCCGTTGATATAATACTCCACCGTATCCCAGCCCTCAGGTTCCACAAAAAGCTGATGTCTGTTCTTGTCGCTGAAACGGTCAATTTTATCTTCAATTGACGGGCAGTAGCGAGGTCCCCTGCCGGCAATTCTTCCGGCATACATAGGAGATTCATCGAATCCCGTCCTGAGCGTATCATGTACACGGGTATCCGTGTAGGCCAGATAACAGCTCCGCTGACGATGCAGTTTTGGCGTATTGGTAAAAGAAAAACGGCCGGGCATTTCATCGCCTTTTTGTTCTTCCAGTTTGCTGAAATCAATGGTTCTGCCGTCCACCCTTACCGGGGTACCGGTTTTCAGGCGTGCTGATTCAAATCCCAATCCGGTAAGGTTTTCGGTAATCCCGGTCGATGCACGGTCACCCATTCTTCCGCCTCCGAATTGCTTGCTGCCGATGTGAATGATGCCGTTTAGAAAGGTCCCGTTGGTGAGAATTACTGCACGGGCACTGATGGTTTGACCCATGGCGGTTTTCACACCGGTAACCCTGCCATCTGAGGTAGTGAGTGCGGTAACGGTATCCTGCCAGAAGTCAAGGTTGGGGGTTTGCTCAAGCATCTGCCGCCATTTGATGGAAAACTGAACACGGTCACTCTGTGCCCTGGGGCTCCACATGGCCGGACCTTTCGATTTGTTGAGCATGCGGTACTGTATCATGGTATGATCGGTAACAATGCCCGAATATCCGCCCAGGGCATCAATTTCGCGCACGATCTGCCCTTTGGCTATGCCCCCCATCGCCGGATTGCACGACATCTGGGCTATGGCCGCCATATTCATGGTGATCAGCAATACAGACGAGCCCAGGTTGGCTGCCGCCGCCGCCGCTTCGCTACCGGCATGGCCGGCACCCACCACAATTACATCATATTCTTTAAACATTCAGATTTGTTTCACGTGGAACAACGTTCACCGAACCGATGATTTTCTGTAAAAACAGCTCAGCAAACACAATATAAAGCTGCCTGAAGCCGGCCAGCCGAAGGAGACAAAATTACGAATAAAATGGATAGCGGAGATGTCCCGGTTTCAGGCGAAAAGAGCCAGGCATTCTTCTTCCTTGCTGCGCATCAGGGTGGCTTCCTTCCGGGTTTCATCCTTGTATCCGCATAAATGCAGAATGCCGTGTATCATAACGCGGTTCAACTCCTCAGAAAATGTTTTCCCATACAGGGCGGCGTTCTCTTTTACCCGCGGTATGCTGATAAACACATCACCCGAAATGGTATCCCCGGCTGAATAGTCAAACGTGATTACATCCGTTAACGTATCGTGATGCAGGTATTCCACATTCATATTGTACAGGAACTCATCGCTGCAGAAAATGATGCTGACCTCTCCCGCTGTCCTGTTCTGCTGACTGATGCATTTCAACATCCAGGCCCTGATATGTCTGATCCCCCTGAGCCGGTAGTTTATATCCTCACAATAAAAGTTAATCATGCCCGTCATTTATGTACTCGTTTGTTTCTGCAAAGGTACAATAAGTGCACGGGTTCACATATGCTCCCATCCGGTGTTTTTAAATGCATTTTCTGCATGCTGTGTCAATTGCCTTCCGGAAGATCATTTTTCCGGGTAAGGAAAATATTTTTCCGGCACCGGAAACCTCTTCACAGGCTTATGCGTATAATAACTGTCTGGAAGTTTACCCTTTTTCAAAACCATAACAAAAATTATCCTGAAATGAGAATGAATAAACTGAAAAGGACCGGAGCCGCTGTGCTCTTTTTACTTTTTGCTTTCCTGTTACTCAGCAGTTGTGCCGATGTCACGCCCATAAAGGAGTGCGTGAAAGATGAACCTTACGGGTTCCTGAGCGGATTATGGCACGGCGTGATCGCTCCGGTTTCATTTATCGGAAGCCTGATCAGTGATTCAATCGCCATGTATGCGGTAAACAACAACGGGGGCTGGTATGATTTCGGGTTTGTTCTCGGAGCAGGAATTTTATTTGGCGGAGGCAGCAGGGCAAGCCGGTGAAAAGCCTGATCCGGATATTTCACAAAAAAGCCGGACAATGCCGGCTTTGTGATTTCAATATTCAGGTTGCATTTATTGAACCTGACCCGGTATGGAAATAAAATATTCGTTTACCTTGTTGCGGTAATAATTCTTAAATGAAGGCGGAATGGTTCGCAACAATTCTGTTTCCCTGGAGGGAAGCCCGATGCTGTCGAAAAACGATGCAGGATCCGGCCTGGGAATATCCCTGCCTTCATTTGATTCCCGCCTTTCTTCCTGTTCCCGCTGCATTTCTGCTTTTTCAGATTCAAGGAGACGCGTCAGTATTTCTTCCTGCCTGCGCATGGTTTCCTGGTTGATGATTTTGTTCACCAGTTCCGTCTCCGTCCTTTCCATATCCTGAATCATCTTATTCAGGCCTTTATCACTGAGCCTCCCCTCCTTTTGCATCTGATCGCGATACTCCTGAAGTTGTTTTCGCAATGATTCCTGCTCAGCAGCCATCCTGGCCAGTTGTTCGCTCATGCCACTGCGACCTGTTTTACCCTCTTGTCCTTTGCCCTCCTGCATGCTTTTTTTCATTGCCTCCATCTGCTGGTTTAGTTTTTCCTGCATCTGGCGCATCGATTTCATGGAGGGTTTGCCCTGACCCGGCATCGGGCAGCTCTTTCCTGATTTGCCCGAAGATTTCATGGCCATATTCTGCTGCATCTGCTTAAGCGATTCCGCTAGCATTAAGGCAAGGTTGTTCACAGAGGTCATGGTATACTGCTGCTTGTTAAGTACCGTTGAAACAACCCGGTTGTGAAGGGCCTCCATGGCCTGGTTGATATTGTCGTTGATCGCTGAAATTTCCCTGTTAACAAAGGATTCTATCATGGATTGGCGTTTGCTGAGGGCAAAAAGTGAATCTTCAATCATAAGCAGGTTGTCCTTAATGGCTTTTTGCTTTTCAATAATCCCGGCATATTTCGGATCATTGCGTTTCAATTTCGACAGTTCATCCATCACAGACTCCTGATCGAATGAAGTTCTGACCAGATTTTCAAGTATGATACGCAACGCTTCGATATCTTCTCCCAGGGCCTCCTCTTCCATTTCCTGCTGCATATCTGAAAGCATTTCGCCCATCTTTTCCATTTTGTCCGACGCATCTTTCTGCTGGCCCGAAGCCTGTTTCATCTGTTTTTTTTCAAGGCTCTCTTCCGACTGATCCAGATCCTTCTGAATTTCCTGTTGCTTGCCTTCCGGATTTGAAAAGTTATTCGGTTCTTCTAGCGATTTATTCTTTTCCTGCAGATCTTTCAGATCCTCCCTGATTTTATCAAATTTTTCACTGATTTTCTTTTGTTCTTCACCCAATTGGTCTGAGTCCTTTTTATCTGCAGCCCCGGTCTCTTCTGACAGTTTTTTCTGTTCACCGGCCAACGCCTTTAGTTTGTCAATGGTTTCTGTCAGTTTCTTATCAAACTCAAGCTGTTTGAATAACTCAAGATTCCTGTCGAGATTCTTCTCAAGATCTTCCGTACTGAACTTTAACTTATCCATTACCTCATTCAGCTTGTTTTTATCCAGGTTATCCATCATTTGCTGAAGCTCTTCAAATAACTTCTTCATCTCATCCGTCATGATCTCTTCAAAGAGTTTCTCCAGCTGCTGCTGTTTCTCAAGAATATTTTCATTTACATCCTTGTACTGCGATTCTTTCTGATTCGACTTTTCGTATTGCTCTTTCATCTGCTCTACCTGCTTCTGAAGGTTTTTCTGACGGTCGAGCAGGTCCTGAATCTGCTTTTTCTCCTGATAATTCAGGTTTTTTTTATCGAAAAGGTTCTTATTGAGACTTTCTATTTCCTTCTGAATGGATCTTGCTTCGTCCAGACTCTTCTCAAGTTCGCTCTTCACATTCTCCTGATTCTTTTTTACCATTTCCTCTATTTCCTGCAATGAAGGAATCCGGAAACTCATCTTATGGGATCTGGTGGATTTGTTTCCGTTCACCCCGTCATTGTCCCAAACCTGAAAATAGTATTCAGCCTCATCGCCGGGAACAAGCCCGGCAGTAGAAAGGTCAAAATAATGATAGAACGCCTGCTGTACATTCTGCTTGTCAATCGGTACCGTTACCGAAGTTTCCGCTGAATTTGTGCCTTCTCCGGTTTTTCTGGACAACCTGAATTCAAGTCTGCTGAATCCATAGTCATCCTTGATCAAGCCCCTGAAATACAATCTGTTATCGTAAATGGTATCCCTGTATTCTTCAACATTGATAACAGGGTAAACATCAGGTAATACATTGATAAAGAATGACATAGAGTCTGATCCGGTCATAAATTCATTTTCAACGCTTACACCGTAATCAACCGGGTTCATTAATCTGGCTTTAGTAGTAAATACATTATTCTTATCCGTTTGGAGTGCCCTGGTTTGTTTACCGAGCCGGAAATTGATAAGCCGGGTATCTCTTGTATAAAATTTCCATGTTACGTTGGTTCCCTGAGGAATGACAATATCGCCGGAATTGGAGACGGACTCGGGCTTAATTCCGGTATAAGACGGATAGTCCAGTTCCAGATCAAAATTCAGGATGGTAGGCCTTGGAAGAACAAGCAGTTCATATTCTGATGATTGGTAACCTCCGGCAAGAAAGCGGAAGTACTGGTTTTTCTGAAGCTTCTTAAAGGTGAAAGAATATTCCAGTTTTGATTCCTGCTGCATCCTGAATTCGCTTCCTTCAGATACCAGATAAACCTGATCAGGAATCTCTTCTCCTTTCACCGTAACCCTTAGTACAAAATCTTCCTGTTGTATGGCGGTTAAGGTTTCATTTTCAATGTGAAGCGTGAATGGAAGCGGTTTTGCAAAGGTTTCGCCGTACCTGATCAGACGTTTGCCCGGCTCTGTGATGCTGGATGGGGCAAGCATCAGGATGGCCAGCAAAATTATTACGGGTGGCAGGGCATAAGGGAGATACCTTTTGTTTTTGCTCAGGTCGATGGCTGAGAGAAAGGGCACAGGCCGGAGTTGTGCGGCCTTCTGATTTATCCCGGCGAGGATCAGTTCATCGGGGGCAGGGCTTGCCTGGGCGAGCTTATGCAATTGCAGGGTATTCAGCAGGCTGTCTTTCACTTCCGAAAAGTGTTTGCCGATGATTTCTGCAGCAAGTTCGTGAGAGATGCGTTTGCCCGCCTTGTTGAGCTTCAGTAGCGGAACCGCGACATACCTGCCCAGGATAAATACCGCCCCGGCCAGATAGCTGTAAAACAGCACGGTTCTTACCGGGGGTGAAAACCAGGCAAAGGATTCGAGCAGGGCAATGATCAGGAAAAATGATCCAAGCAAGGCAATGCTGTATAGCAATCCCTTGATTAACTGATTTTTGTAATACTTTCTGATGAAAGCATCCAGTTTATCAATGAGTATGTTATAGTGATCGTTCATGGGTTTCTGGCAGATTTCGTCCGGCCGGGCATATTATGTATAACGCTGCCCGCAGCGGGATGTTTTTCTCCGTTACAAAAGTAAGGATTCGGTCTGTTGAAAATCAATCTTATCCGTTGGTAATCTGAAACCGGGATGCCCGGATTTATTTTGCATCGTAAACCTCTATCCCGCTCCAGTCGTCGGGAATACCTTTCTGAATATTGGTACGGCAACGGTTTACATAAAAAGCAGCCACCGAATCCTGCTGATTGATTTTAACGATTTCGCTGAATACTTCGAGTGCCTCTTCAAATTTCCTGTTTTTATAGAGGTCTATGCCCTTGCCAAATAGAGATTTGGTCTCTATTTTCAGTGCTTTTACCTCTTCGGGATCACCGTCCAGCACTTCAAAAACATATACCGCTTCTTTTTTGCCTTTCACCCTGGCAACATCAAGAAAGCGGAAGTTGTATTTACCGGGATTTTCGAGTTTGATCAGGGTATCTTCACTGATAATGATCGAGGTATGATAAATTTTGGTCAGACCTTCAAGCCGTGAAGCCAGGTTAACGGCATCCGAGATCACGGTTCCGTCCATTCTCCCCTCGCCTCCAACCACGCCAAGCATAAGGTTTCCGGTGTGAATTCCAATGCCTGAATCTACGGTGGGTTTACCCTGATCGATGCGGTCGAGGTTGAAACGGGCCAGCGTCTGCCGCATTTCAATGGCCGCATCTATGGCATCATCAACCTTATCGTGGAACAACGCCATAATCGAGTCACCGATGAATTTGTCAATAAATCCGTTGTTCTGCCTGATAACAGGTTCCATGTAACCCAGGTAATGATTGATAAAATCAAAATTCTCCTTAGGCGACATTTCTTCCGATATCTCGGTAAAACCGCGGATATCAGAAAACAGCACCGACATTTCCTTTTGAACCTGATCGCCCAGCTGAATATCCACAAAATCCTGTTTGCCCAGAAATTCAAGGAACTGATTGGGAACAAAGCGGGAGTAAGCCTCATTCATCCTTGATATCCTGAAAATATACTCACGCAGCCGCGAAGTCATCTGATTGTAGCCCTCCGACATCACTCCGATTTCATCATTGGTGCGGACGATCGTATAATTGTCGAGCATCCCCTCCCCCGTTTTTTGCATACTGTTTACCAGTTCATTCACCGGTCTCACGATATCGGCGGTTGACCAGTTCACAAAAAAGAGGATATAGATAAATGAAACCAGGATACCGCTGAAGATTCCGATAAACATCAGGGCATTGTCTAAAGCGCTGATATAGTAGAATCCTTTTAAATCCTCATTATTCTGCAGTTCAAAATCAGGGCCCATAAAGTCAACCAGCCGGCCAAGCATAATGCGCATTTCCGAAGCGCTGACTTCGCCCATCTCTCTGATGGGCGTCAGGCTCAGGATAAGATAAAGGAGTACAATTGTAAGCGGCAGCAAAGTAGTCATTGCGCTGGCGATATAGAGCCTGTTACGGATTTTTCCCGGATTCTTCCCGAAAATCCTTTTCTGAAGCTCTTCCCGTGTGTATATATACTCAATATATTTTATATGAACACGGTGTTTCTGCCAGAAATAGATAAAAAGCACCGTAAGCAGTGATGCCACCAATGAAATAAACAGGTAGTTCGAAAACATTCTCCGGCTGATCGGGTCATTCAGCATTTCGGGGGTTTGCAACTGGTAAATCATAAGACCGTGAACAATGCTGAAAGCAAGCAAAACGATCCCTGAATTGATCAGTGGCGTATAGAGTAAAAACCGCCGGCAGTAGCGGTAAAGTTTAGGTGATATCCTCCGTCCTTTGCGTTTCCGGTTAAAGTAACGCCGGAAAGGAATGTTGATGGCAAACCCGGTAATGGTGCTGAACAGGATTACAATTTTGAACAGGGAGGAAAAAGTATCTGAAAAAGCCGATGAGGTATTGTTTCCGGGTGAATTACCCACCTGAATGTTAATTCCGCCTGACTTCTTTTCCCTGTTTGGGCTGTCCGCATCAGCGGAAATATTTTCATCAGGGGGAATATCCCGGTCATAGATATTTTTCTGTGCCGAAAATGCTTCAGCTTCCAGGGCAAGAGTATCTGCAGTCAACTGTGAAACATTCAGTGAATCTGTTTCCTGCATATTTCTGAAAACGCCCTTTTCGGTGAGTTGCGGAAAGCTTTTAAGCAGCATAAATACCAGCATCGGGAATACCAGCATGAAGTACAGCAGTATGGGAAATAAGAAGACCCTGCCGATACGGTATTTCGGAACCCTGGATTTTGCCATTGAATTTTTGCCTGAATTTCAGGAAACCTTATTGGTAATATTGGTTTAACGCTTAGGGAAATACAAAGTTACATTAAAAAATGTCAATAATATGTTAATATTTTTTAAACAAACATTATTGAAATTTCAGGCAGGTCTTCGGATGAAGCCTGTTGTAAAACCGAAAGAGCCGATTCCCTATCTTTGCAGCTCATAAAAAATCTGTAATGAAAGAAGTAAGAGTTAGGTTTGCCCCAAGCCCGACCGGTCCGCTGCACATCGGCGGCGTGCGTACTGCTTTGTATAACTATCTGTTTGCCAGAAAACATCATGGAAAGTTTCTGCTGCGCATAGAGGATACCGATCAGACCCGTTATGTTCCCGGAGCGGAAGATTATATTATTGAATCGCTGAAATGGTGCGGGATTACTTACGATGAAGGCGTAGGAATTGGCGGCCCCCATTCACCTTATCGTCAGAGCGAACGAAAGGAATTATATCGTCAGTATGCCGATCAGCTGGTAAAGGAAGGTCATGCCTACTATGCGTTCGACACACCCGAGGCCCTCGAGGAGATGCGCGAAAGGCTGAAAGCCCGGGGCGTGGCTACTCCGCAATACGATGCTTTTACCCGGCTGGATATGACCAACTCTCTTACCCTGAGCGAGGAGGAATGCCTGAAACGGATAGCTTCAGGCGAACAATATGTTATCAGGATTCTTATTCCCGCCGATGAGGAGATTCTGGTGAATGACCTGATCCGGGGCGAAGTAAGCGTTCACTCTTCCCGCCTCGACGATAAGGTGTTGTTCAAATCTGATGGCATGCCCACCTATCACCTGGCCAATATCGTCGACGATCACCTGATGGAAATTACCCACGTGATCAGGGGCGAGGAGTGGCTGCCATCGGCGCCGCTGCATGTGCTTTTATACAAATATCTCGGGTGGGTACCCCCGCAGTTTGCGCACCTTCCGCTACTGCTCAAGCCCGACGGCAACGGTAAGCTGAGCAAGCGCGACGGCGACCGCCTCGGATTCCCGGTATTCCCGCTGCGCTGGACCGACCCCGTAAGCGGAGAAGTTTCGTCAGGATACCGTGAATCGGGCTACCTGCCGCAGGCTTTTATCAATATGCTGGCCCTGCTGGGATGGAATCCCGGTACCGAGCAGGAGGTGTTCAGCATGGATGAACTGGTGGAACTGTTCTCCATCGAAAGGGTCGGAAAATCGGGATCCAAATTTGACCCCGAAAAGGCAAAATGGTTTAACCATCATTACCTTTCAACGCTTGACATTGCCAGTGTTGCAGGTCTGCTCGGAGATTTACTCAAAGAAAAAGGACTCAGCGCCACGGAGGAATACATTCAGCAGGTTGTCGCTCTTACCAAGGAAAGGGCCGTGCTGATCCCCGACCTGTATGAACAGTCGTGGTTCTTCTTTAAGGAACCGGATAGTTATGACGATAAAGTGGTTCAAAAATTCTGGAAACCCGAAACCCCTGCCCTGCTGGGGAAAATAGCAGACCTTCTGAAACAAACCGTTGATTTCTCAGCGGAAAGCATGGAGACGTCGATCAAAGCCTTTATTCATGATAGTGGTCTCGGTATGGGTCAGGTTATGAATACCCTCCGTCTGGTGCTTGTTGGCGGAAGCTTCGGACCAGGTGTTGCGGCCATTATTGCCACCCTTGGCAGGGAGGAAACCCTGAAACGGATTTCCAGGGCTGCGGAAATTATTCAGTAGAACAGGAATAACAGTTGTTTTAAAATATTTAAGTTGCCGTGAACGGAGATCCGCTGCTTTATCAGAAACTGGATGAACTGGGTATTCCCTTCGAATATCACGAGCACCCCCCGGCGCCTACCATTGAAATCGCGGTACAGTACTGGAAGGATATAGAGGAAACCTCCCACTGCAAGAATCTTTTTTTCAGGAATCACAAAGGAAACCGGCATTACCTGGTGATAGTTGATCACCGCCGCTCACTGGCCATTCACGATCTGGAAAAGAGGCTGAAACAGGGTAAACTGAGTTTTGCCTCCGGGGAGCGCATGCAACGTTACCTGGGGCTGAACCCAGGCTCGGTTTCTCCGTTCGGGCTCATTCACGATCCCGCTCAGCATGTGTATCTGTTTCTGGATAAAAACCTGAAAAATCTGCCGAAAATCAGTTTTCACCCGAACGATAATACTGCATCCCTGGTAATCCGGTTCAGCGATTTTCTGCGATTTCTGGATCATTGCGGCAACGGATACGAGTTTATAGAACTCTATTCGCCGGAGGATGTGATGTAAGGGACGAAGCCGGGCAGGAAGGCATTGTCCGTGGCTGCCGAACAAACAGTAACAGATGAAACCCTGGAAAATTGCGCTGTTTATTTTGCTGGTAATGGGCGGGCTTCTGCTGGCCACCCTCTTCAGCCGTCCGGTAAACCTTCCGGGAATGCGCAGTGAAGACGGGTTTGCCGGCGGAAAATTTCTGATCAAATATCCAACCCTTAACACCTTTCTGGAAACCGGCGCCCCTGTAATGAATACCCGGGTGGATTCCGTAATCACCCTTGCCGGGAAACCCGACGGGGAACTGCGGACCTCTCCTCCTGATTTTTCATCCATTGATACCGCAGGGCTTGAGCGGATTGTTTATCCCGCCGGGGATCCCGGATTTCCTGTTCGTCTCCGCGCTTTGTTTGAAGGTGAATCATGCAGGATTCTGCATTACGGCGATTCACAGCTCGAAGGCGACCGCATATCCGGTTACCTGCGGCAGCGGCTGCAAGCCGTTTTTGGTGGCAGCGGTCCGGGATTCATTCCCATAAAACAGGTTTACGAACAGATGGCCGCCCACGTTACCGTGAGCGATAACTGGGAACGCCTGGCAGCATTTGATCCCACACAGGAGCCTGTCGGCGATAAAAATTACGGACTGTACGCTTCATTTTCAAGATTTTCAGGAAATCCGTCGCCTTCTTCCGATTCATCCGCCGGCAAAAAAATGCCCCCGAAATCCACTTTTATACGGATAAATCCATCTTACAGCACCTACCCTGCCCTGAGGAGATTCAATACAATTGGCCTTCATTACGGAAATGCAGATACTCCTGTGAAAGTTGTAGTACGTTCGGGCGACTCCGTTGTTAATGAAACTGCCCTGATTGCCGATGGGGCGTATCATTGCCTTGAAATCCGCCCGGGCGGCACCCCGGAGGAGCTGACTTTTATTTTTGGAGGCGGATCAAGCCCTGATTTCTACGGCCTTACCCTCGACGGAGAAAAAGGAATCAGCCTGGACAATATCGCCATGCGCGGGGCCTCGGGCACCGTTTTCAGCAGGTTGAATCCCGATGCTTTCAGAGCTATGGCCGGACGCCTGAAACCGGAAGTGCTGATTTTTCAATATGGTGGAAATACCGTGCCATATATGAATGATTCTGCTGCCATTGATGAATACACACGATTCCTTACCGGAAACATCCGATGGGTGAAGAGGCAGATTCCTGATGCCCTGGTTCTTTTTATCGGACCGGGCGATATGAGTACTATGGTTAACGGAAATATGGTAACCTATCCCCTCCTGCCCTATCTGGATGTGAAGCTCAGGGAGGCCTGCAGCAGCAACGGATGGGCTTTCTGGAGCATGTTCAGGGCTATGGGCGGGGAAAATGCCATGCCGGCATGGGTTGATCAGGGACTTGCCGCTACCGATTACACACACTTTTCACCCAAAGGCTCCCGGCTGATTGCTGAACTCTTTTTTACTTCACTCTACCTCGACCTGATGCGATGAGAAAACTATTGATTATACTGCTGATTTTTGCCCTTTGCCTTCATGCACAGGCACAGCATTACATACTCGACAGCATCCGGCAGGTGCACGGGCAGATTATTGATGAAGAGTATAATACATTTGCATACGCAGATTCATCGCATAGTTTCAGGGTCTTCTTCAGCAAACTCGACAGTCTGTTTGAAGGTCATGAGAAAAACATTCAGATCTTTCACATAGGCGGCTCTCACATTCAGGCCGATATATATTCGAACAAGGTCAGGGAATACCTTAGAAATATTACACCATTTACCAATGGCCCCAGAGGCCTGATTTTCCCCTACCGCCTTGCCGGGACAAACAATCCGCTCAATTACAGCATAAAGGGGAACCGGGAACTGTGGAAAGGATTCCGTTCATCGGTCAGCCGAGATACGGCAATATGGGGTTTGAGCGGCATTGCCGCAACCCTGAATGCGCACGAAGATACCATCCGGATAAAGGCCAACCACAAAGAAAGGGCTAAAAATCCTTACACATTCAATAAAATCCGGCTTTTTGCAGTTGCGGATTCCTCGGGATACAGCATCACTCCCGCCGATACCGCCCTGGTTTTCACCGGAATTTCGTTTGACCCGGCAAAAGGATATTGCGAGATATCGTTACCCGACACCATTTCAGAGGCCGGAATGGTAATCCGTAAAAACGACACGAGCGAAAGGGCTTTTTTCAGCATCACCGGTGTGGAGCTGCTGAACGATTTTCCCGGAATCAGCTACAGTTCAATTGGTGTTAACGGAGCCAGTTTCAGAAGTTATAACCGGTGTACCCTGTTTTATGAACAACTGAAGCTTTATAAACCTGATCTGTTCATTATATCCATCGGCACAAACGATGCAGCAGTTAAAAATTTTGATCCGGAGAAATACAGGAATTACTACGATTCCCTGATTTTGGCCATACAGGCTATAAACCCGGAATGTGCCATACTGCTGACTGTCCCCAACGATTCCTATTACCGGAAAAAGTATCCGAATAAAAACACCGCCCTGCAACAAACCGTTATACATGAACTTGCCCGGAAACACGGACAGGCGGTTTGGGACTTCTATGCCATAATGGGCGGACTGGGATCATCGCAGCGATGGTATAACCGAAAACTGATGGTACACGACCGGGTGCATTTTACCGCCGCGGGCTATAGCGTGAAAGGCGATTTGCTTATTACAGCGCTAATCTCACAATGGGAAAAAACAACGGGACGGCAACCCGCATCCCTCCTTCAACTGATCAAAGACATCCATGAATAGGCTGAAGGAAATATTTGCCTTTTCCGATGAGTTCCCACTCATCTTTACCCAGGCCGACTTCTGGATTTTTTTCACGGCATTATACCTTATTTTCCCGCTGATATACAAGCGCATAAAACTGCGCAATACTTACCTCCTGCTGGTTTCTTTGTTCTTCTACTACAAGACCAGCGGACTGTTTGTCGGGCTGCTTGTCTTTACCACCATCAGTAACTTTTACCTGGGTGCAGGTATCTTCAACGCGCGCGCGAAAGCCCTGAAACTAAGCCTGCTTTCGCTGAGTGTTGCACTTAATCTGTTTATCCTCAGCTATTTCAAATATTCTTATTTCATCGTCGACTCACTCAATTATCTTTTCGGAACCAGTTACCATGTATCGCACTGGCTGGCGGAATGGGGCAACAGTATCAGCAATGAAGGATATTTCACGGTTGATAAAATCATTCTTCCGATCGGGATTTCATTTTACCTTTTTCAAACGATAACTTATTGTGTCGACATATACCATGGCAAGCTCAAACCCCTGGACTCGGTGGCTGAATTCGGGCTGTTTGTGACATTTTTCCCGCAACTGGTTGCAGGGCCCATTGTCCGGGCCGGAGAATTTATCCCGCAGATCAGCAAACCGACCGTTATTTCGGCTGCTGATTTTAATTCAGGAACCTTTATGATCCTGAAAGGGCTGCTCAAGAAAATGATTTTTGCCGATTACCTGGCCATGCATTTCATGGACAAGGTGTTTGATGCTCCGGCCATGTTTTCGGGTTTTACCAACATAATGGCCCTTTTCGGATATTCCCTTCAGATTTACGGTGACTTTTCGGGTTATACCGATATTGCCATCGGCCTGGCGCTGCTGATGGGTTTCCGCCTTCCGGTTAACTTCAACTCTCCCTACAAGGCGCAGAATACCTCCGATTTCTGGAGGCGTTGGCATATCTCGCTTTCCTCTTTCCTCAGGGATTATCTTTACATCCCGCTGGGCGGCAACCGCAATGCAACCACCGCCACCGTTGTGATTTCGGTGCTGATCCTTGCCGGATCCATCCTTGCTTTCAGGGATAAAACTGTTGGGATAACAATCTCAGCCGCCGTTATTATGTTTGTTTCCCTGGCGTTGGCTTTCAAAGGGATGCGAAAGCATTTCGTGATGAATATCAACATTATGCTTACCATGCTGATCGGCGGATTGTGGCACGGAGCGTCCTGGAAATTTGTGATCTGGGGAGGGCTGAACGGACTGGGAATCCTCACCTACAAGTACTGGCGGCGCATCAGTCCGTGGGAAAAGTCGGAACACCGGGCTGCCGTGGTGTGGAAAATCATGCTGACCTTCACCTTCATCACCTTTACCCGCCTGTACTTCAGGGGTGAAAGCATGGAACACATTGCCGCCTGGTACCGTCAGGTAGCTGACAATATGGACTGGAGCAGCGCGTTGCAGGTGCTTTACCAGTACCGGATCGTTTTTGTCATTATGCTGTTTGGATACATCACCCACTGGCTGCCCGTAAGAACCAGGGAAAGCATTGAAAACCTCTGGGCAAAAAGCCCGCTGGCGCTGAAAGGTATTATTGCAGTAATCACCGGTATTGTCTGTTACCAGGCTTACTCTGCAAGTTTTCAGCCGTTTATCTATTTTCAGTTTTAAGATAAGAGTTAATCAGGACACAAAGCCAGACAGAAAAACCATTTTATTCGGACAATCGTTCCATTTCATACAGCGCATATACGGCAAACGTGGCCAGCCAGTGTTCCCCGGCATAGTTTCCATCGCTGATGGCGCCCAGGGAATGACGGACGTGCTGCATTGCCGCCTGTTGGAATGCCTCGCGGCTTCCGGGTTCCAGTTTTGAGGCGATCATGGCATAGGCCCAGGCCCTCGAAAAATTGAGCCCGTCGAGATGAACCAGTTTACCGTCGGAACGGTCGCCTACCCTGGCCGGTTCGTTGAGAAATACCGGGCGCCCGTCGGGTCCGGAAGGCAAAAACTGATGTATCCACGTTCTGAACTCTTCTTCCGGAAGCACCCTTGCCATCAGTTCCGCTTCGGTGAAGCAGGGGGAGAAAAAGTCAAATCCCGAAGGTTCCCACCCTATGGGGCAGTTTTCATCGCTCAGGTAAAAATCCCTTGCCCGGGTAACGATCGTTGCTTCGAGGGCCTTATTTTGCGTTGTACGGGCATAATCCAGGGCGAATGCCATGCCGAATGCCGTGTTGGAGTGCTCCCCTACCCTGACGGGATAAACCAGCTTAGGCAGAAAATCCTGATAATTGCTTACAATGAGGTTAGTGAGTGGCTGAAGGGCCGATTCCCATTCCCTTGCCAGCGGATGATCCCAGGTGTGAAGCTCTTCCGCCAGTTTCAACAGCCAGGCCCATCCGTAAGGCCGCTCAAATGTGCGGTTGTTGGAGTCAAGAAAAAATTGCACCTCCACCGCGATGTTTTCCGGTCTGAGGTTCTTCGAAAGGGCTTCTTTTATTTGCGCGGCATCCGGGGAATCCGGAAACTTTTTCAGCAGTTTCACCAGCATCCAGTGGCCATGCACCGCAGAGTGCCAGTCGAAACAACCGTAAAAGGCCGGCCGGTAATCCCTTACCGGCTTCACATCCCTGTCGCTGCCCAGCACTTCCCCGGGCTTGTTCGGATATTCCTGATGAATGCATTTAAGGGCCATATTTGAAAAATGACCGGCATTTTCCGGTGTCAGAAGAGGTTGCGCAGAGAGGCTTATGGATGAAATAATAACGAGCAGTGAAAGAATGGATTTCATAGGTTAAGAGTTTTCTGCAAAATACGGAAAATTTATGGCTGTAGAATAACATGCCGTTGTTGTTGTAAAGACAAATTACTTAATAAATAAACATTGCTAATGAGAATAATATAATTATATTTGCATTACTAATGGAAATAAATCATGGAAAATTATCTGTTGGAGCAAATTCTTACCGACCAGAGAAATTTGGTTGATCGCAAGGAAAGGGGAATCCGCCGTAAGGTTGACGCAGAACTGCATCTGAAATCATCCCTGATTTCTGTGATTTCAGGGGTCAGGAGATGCGGAAAATCAACGCTTACCCTGCAACTGGCCGACCAGTATCCCGACTTTCATTTCATCACTTTTGATGATGAACGATTGATAAACTTCGGGCTCGATGACTTTAATGCGATGATCGTCCTGATGCGTGCCCAGCGCAACGCCGATGTGCTGGTACTTGACGAAATTCAGCTGGTTGACGGATGGGAAAGGTTTGTCAGAAGAATGAATGACGAAGGCGTAAAAGTCATTCTGACCGGAAGCAATGCCAGTTTGCTCAGTTCGGAGCTGGCAACACGCCTGACCGGACGTTATATCAAAACGGAGTTGTTCCCTTTTTCATTTCATGAGTATTTGATATTGAAGAATACAGATCTGGAGGATAAATCCAGCCTTAATTTGGGAAGAATCTGGAAATTCTTTGATGAATATCTTGAAAACGGCGGATTCCCGGAATATCTCAAATCGGGTAACCGCGAATTTCTGAAGAGGGTTTACGATGATGTACTTTACCGGGACCTGATCGTAAGGTTCGGGATCAGGAATTCCGCAGGTTTTAAAAACCTGGCGCAATACATTTTTACCAATTTCACCAGCGAATTCAATCATCTTACGCTATCTAAAGTGCTGGGAATCAACAGTCCGACAAGCATTAAAGAGTACATTAACTGCCTTGCTGAAGGTTACATGATTTTTGAGGTTGCGCGTTTCGATTATTCACTTAAAAAGCAATACACACAAAACAAGAAAATTTACGTGATTGACACGGGAATAAGAAATACCATTGCTTTCAGAACAACTGCCGATTCAGGGCGGATGCTCGAAAACCTGGTTTTTCTGGAACTCAAAAGACGCAGTCATGAAATATGGTATTATAAGACCAAACGCGATCAGGAAACCGATTTTCTGATAAATCCAGCAAATCCGCACTTGATACAGGTTTGTTACAGTCTTCAGGATCCGGTTACCCGGAATCGCGAAATAATTTCGCTCAAAGCGTGTATGATGGAACTCGGACTAAAAGAGGGTTTGATTGTTACTATGAGTGAAGAATTTAATCTGACCGAAAATGGCCTGGAGATAAAAATTGTTCCTGCCTGGAAATGGACGCTGGGACTATGAGTAATCGGATCAGCATTATCCGGTTTAAAAACATATAAAAAAAGCAGCCACTGATTTGTGACTGCTTTTCGACTGTGTTGACCTACCAGGGGTCGAACCTGGACTCTTCTGATCCAGAGTCAGAATAATACATATTTGACCTTATTTTTTCATTTTTATAGAGTAATGAAAATCAGTAACATAAAATGTTTCTTATACTTATTTGTTGCTTTATGTTGATTAATATATTACTTTTGGGGTGTACAGTTAGGGTGTACAGTAATCCTCAAAACCTTATCAAATGGCAAAGAAACAAGTAATCCGGCCAACAGCCTATATTCTATTGGATAAAAGAAGAGTCCGCAAAGATGGAAAAAAGCCTGTAAGACTGGTTGTTAAGCATCAGGGGGAAATGTACATCTGGGGTCTGAATCTCTATTTAACCGATATTGACTATCGCCATACTCAGGCAACTACAATTACCAGCAAGCTGCCAGAGGACAAAAGAAAAGAGTTGTTCTCCGCTAAAACAATTATTGAGGATGCTATTAAAAAGGCCAGAAACATTTTATTGGAAATGGGGGATTTTTCAAAAGAAGCCTTTAGCAAGAAGATGTTCGACAAGAATCAAGATACACTTTTCACTGCATTAGAGGCTCAATATAAAAAAATGGTGAAAGAGGGCAGGGCCGGAAATGCCTCATCATACCTATGCACGTTAAATGCTTTAAGATTGTTCCGGGGGGGTGAAAAAAAGCGAGAGGGACATAGGGTCACAACAATAGGAGGGAAGGATATTCCCTTAAAGGATATTAATGTTCAATTTTTGAAATCCTTTGAAAAGTGGTTCCTAAAGGAAGGGAAGAGCGCCACTTCAATTGGTATTTACCTTCGCAATGTAAGGGTGATTATGAACGAAGCATTGAGTGATGGGAAAATCACTACAACACCTTTTGGGAAAGGAAAATATTCAATCCCTCATGCTGCGGATCGAAAGCTAGCCCTCACACTGGAAGATGTCGGAAAGATTCAGTTTGCAGACTTAAGTACGGAACCTGCACTTGAAAAGTACCGGGATTATTGGATTTTCATGTATTATTCCGGGGGAATGAATGTAAAAGATATGGCCCGGTTAAAATTTAAGGATATTACAGTTGATGAAATATCCTATGAACGTGCAAAGACTTCATACAAGAAACGGGGACAGAATATTACAATACCATTAACCATAGAAGCTGCCCGGGTTATTGATAAATGGGGCAACAAGGGTTACAATCCGGAAAACTATGTCTTCCCAATTTTAAAGCATGGTATAGACCCAATGAAGGAGCGTAGAACAGTGGTTGATGAAACAGCAAAGATTAACAGAGCCATTAAGAAAATCGCCACCACACTTGATATTGAAGGAAGTATAAGCACATACACTGCAAGGCATTCGTTTGCAACCATAATGAAACGTTCAGGAGTCCCTTTTGCCGCCATCAGCGATTTTATGGGCCACAGTGATACAAAGACAACGGAAAATTACCTGGCAGGATTTGAGAAAAAGGCAAAAGTTGAACAATGGGCTAACCTTATTCCTAAAAAGAACGCTGATTAATATTTTTAACATTAACGCTGGCCTCAATGAGAACAACTTACGCACGAATTGTCGTTGAGCATTACAATGAAACCAAACCTTTGCGGACAAGACAAACAAAAGGATTCGAAAAGAGGAAAGGCAAGAGGGCAAACTCAGGAATGAGTGGCCTAATTTCTTCCGGAATTACTGGCCTGGTTTGACCGGTATATTCACTTCCCATTTATTGTTTTCTTAAGAACCATTCATTCATATTCATTTGATTGGATAAAGCCTTATATGTGGGCAGAAACTCCGAATGAAATGCTTCATAGCATTTAGCTTACTTTAATTTATTATACCTCTAATTTTGATACTTATCTGGAGTAATTTCAAAGGTGAATAAATTGATCCCATTTTTGTCATTATAGTTAAAAATCATTGTTACACTTTGTTCCCTGAAAAATGCTAAGTCTGGATTATTCTTCGCACCCTCTATCAGTGTTGGTTCAAAATAACTTTTAAACCCATTAATATCCATTTCTTTCTTTTCAATATTTACCAACGTGTAATTATAAAGAATAGCTCTCTTTTGCACAAATTTGACATTATCAAGTCTCGTTTCTCTATCTATATACCTGGGACAAGATTTATTTAATTCACTTGCAGTTTGCTGTAACAAACTTTCAAGCGATTGCTGATCTGAGCATCCAGCAAAAAGAATGGCTATGATGCTTATTAATATCATTAATCCAAAGACACTATTTAACGACTGGTATTGACGATTTAGATTTTTCATAAAAGAGATATTAGTAAATTGCTTTAATCAATTAATATTTCGAGATTTTATAATCAAGAACTCTAAATTCCGCCCTATAACCTCTCTTCTTACTCACTCGAATTTCACCGATTCTGTTAGATTGCCAACCCAAATAGTCGCCATAATCAGGTCTGATATTTTTAAATTTCCTTGCTAATCCTGGTGCGACTTTTCCAAAGGTATAACTTGTCTTAATATATTGATAATCAACTGGCAAATTATCTCTATCATAGATGATAATTGCAATAGTAATATCGTATATTGGCACACTTAATTTGTTGTAAATAGAAAATTCAACCAGAGGGTTATCAGCTTGATTTCGGGCGTCATACTCTCCGCAATCATGATACCACAACACATTCTTTATCAGAACAATATCTTTGATATTTCCCCCCTTTTTTACAACATTAGAGCCTTTTGCAGTATATATATCATACCTGTTTTCTGAATTATTTTTTAGAATTGAATCAACAACACGTGAAGGGATCGCAAAATTAAGGTTCTGCCCCGCTTCAATTCCACCCATCGCAATTCCAATTAGCTCACCCAAGGCATTAACAATTGCGCCTCCACTGCTTCCAGGAGAAATTGGTGCCGAAATTTGGATTAGAGAGTTATTGTTGCTCGAGCGTATAGCACTAACTATGCCTTCGGTGAATGTTCCAGAAAGACCTTGGGGATTACCTGCGGCATAGATCCTTTCGCCAACCCTTGGAAGTGCATTGTTAATTGAAATTCTGTTTTGTGTATTTATTTCCGGGACTGACAATAAAACCAAATCATTATGTTTATCCAGGATGAAGTAACCATCTATATCATAAGATATTTGACTGTTAAACTTCTGAACAAAACCATAAGTTGCACCACTTATAACATGGACATTTGTAATTACTTTACCATTGTCAAGAATAACACCGGATCCTAATGAAAGAGTTTGCCTATTTCTATCCTGCATTGTTATAGAGACTGTATTATTTAATGTCATCTCTGCAATTGTTTCCGGGCTGAGGATGCCTTTAGCCTGTTCAGTTTTAGTAATTGAATCAATTGAACCTTTTGTAACTGCTTGATCCGCTTTATCAGGCTGATTCCTCTTTTCCGCTAATGATAATTTGTATGACCCATAATTCGAGAGTACAATAGTTAAAATAAAAATAGTCCACATTAGAACAATGGAACCATTCCACACTTTCTTTTTAATAAACCATATTATTGTTAAGAAAAACCCTCCTATGACAAAACCAGGAATTACAGATGCTGCGCTTTTACCAATAATAAAGCCTAACCCGCTAGTCGAGAATGGATTAATGTCATTGAATATTGCAACTATAGTTGTAATTATGAAACTTACCCCAAGCATATAAATCATATTTATAATGATCTTCTTCATAGTCAAAAAAACATAATATATTGTAATATTAATTTAGGAACAAAAAGTCTGGTTCGTGATTTTCTAATGCTTCCAGATCGTTCCGCTTTTCTTATAAAGAATGTAAAACTGATTTGGCCTGACTTGCTTGAAGTATTTTCTGGTATAAGTTTTTTTCTCACCACAGTATGTTTCATACTCACGTGTAACTACTTCCTTTTCCGGCAAGTTCACAATTTCTTTAACAAAGAAATCATTACTAACAAGAACCTGATTTCCGTCTTTTCCCAGGGAATAGGTTATTCTGTTGCTGAAAATAACCGGGCTTGTCGCTGAGGTGAATGTCATTTTATTGTTGTCATTTCGATCCGGGTATAAAAACAACTCACAATCCCTGTATAGATTAGTCGCAATAGCATATTCGAAAATCTCTTTAAAGGTGTATGGAGGGATGCAGATAATCTTTTCTTCATGTGTAGCGACAGAATAGCCTTTTGAGTAAGTAGTTCCACTGGCAAGATAAAAAGTGCCGTAATTTGTAATTGCAGCAGAATTTTCCTGGCGATAACCATAGGCATTCATGCCTTCAACCTTAACAGTGGCTCCGATAGAACTACTGCTTGACGCAGCTTTTGCGGTAGTTGCCCCTTTACTTGAACTGCTTGTAAAAACTCTGTTTTGGAAGTAATTATTGGCATGACCGTTCAAAACAAAAAAAGATTCCTCAAGATTAAGGTAAATATATTGACTTGTTTTGTTGTAGAATTTAAATCCCGGATTCCCTCCTTCGCTCCAGAGGTTGTAGGTTATTTTGCAGTTCTGGTCTTCAAAGACATAGTTCTTACCTTCTGTTACAATGTTATTACCCTCTGCGGTATATAACTGGTAGAAGTAAGGAGTACTGCATGAATTTAGGACTAACGAAGTTATAAGTCCAAAAGAGAATAGTTTCCAATTTTTCATAGCTATAGCGGGTTAAAATGATTAACAAATTGATTCACCCGGCTATGTATTATAGCTATCCCACACTATAACACTTCAAATATATTGAAAGAAAATTAATTAAATCCTATAAATACAAAAGTTTTTTTCAAAAATACCAACTCTCAGGATAAAAAGATTATCTGCAGCTATGGCCAATGAGAACTTGCACTCGTTTGTGCTTCCTTATTCAGCTAATACACACAGTATAATGATAAATTTGGCCTGGGAAAGAAAGATATACGCAGGTAGATAAGCCAAACCGCCTACCTTTATCGAATATTTGTGCAATCCAATGTTTTCAAGTTTAATCTTGACAACTGGTGTAATAAGAATATCCCGGTTGTCAGACTAAATATCAAAACAGCTATTCACTTCATAACGTTACTATACATGAAAAAAATCATTGGCGTACTTTGTATCATTGCGGCAATTGCCATAACTATAATGACGCTGGACGAGGATTTAAACTATGCGCCACAGACATTTGGGCAATATATCTCCCTTATGTTTTGCACTGCTTTGACTATTGGTGGAGCATTTCTGATAATGTCTGAAAACAAAGAGTCGTGATGCTTTATATTCCTGAAGATAAGATTGTTGCAACTGAGTAGATTATGTATTTAACTCAGAAAAACAAACATGGCAAACCAGTAGTACAAAATTTTGACATGTAACCTCAATCAACAGATATAAAGATTCAATCCTGCTCCCCACTAAAATTTGATATTTTTGTCATATTTGTAAGTGTAACCAAGACTATACCTGTAATGTTTGAACAGACTTTTAAGAACATTGATGACATACTGCACAAAGATGCCGGCTGTGGCAGCGAACTGGACTATGTAGAACAGACCTCCTGGGTGTTATTCCTCAAATACCTCGATGACCTGGATCGTGACAAAGCCACTGCGGCCGAGCTTACAGGTAAGACTTATACCCCGATCATTGACCGTGAGTTTCAATGGAGTGTATGGGCTGCACCTAAGATCACAAACGGGAATGGTTCGCTAAGAATTGATCACAACGCCATGACAGGCGATGACCTCACCGACTTTGTAAACGGCAGGCTCTTCCCTTACCTTAAGAAGTTTAAGACCGATGCCGAAAGTGCCGACACCATTGAATACAAGATTGGCGAGATCTTCAGCGAACTGAAAAACCGCATACAGAGTGGCTATAACCTGCGTGAAGTGATCAACCGCATTGATGAGCTTCGTTTCCGCACGCATGCCGAAAAGCACGAAATGAGCCATCTGTATGAGGATAAGATCAAAAACATGGGCAATGCCGGACGGAACGGTGGAGAATATTACACCCCACGTCCGCTCATCAGGAGCATCGTTAAGGTGGTGGACCCCGAAATAGGACAGAAGATTTATGACGGAGCGGTGGGCAGCGCAGGCTTCCTTGTGGAGGCTTTTGAACACATGAAGCGACCCCTGACAAGTTCGGGGCAGCCACGGGAACTCTCTACCACCGAGTATGAGATTCTGCAAAAACGCACTTTTTACGGCAAGGAGAAAAAATCGTTGGCGTACATCATTGGCATTATGAACATGATTTTGCACGGTGTAGAGGCCCCCAACATCATACACACCAACACGCTTGCCGAAAACCTTGCCGATATACAGGAAAAAGACCGCTACGATGTGGTGCTTGCCAATCCGCCTTTTGGTGGAAAGGAACGTGCCGAAGTGCAACAAAACTTCCCGATTAAAACAGGTGAAACCGCTTCACTCTTTTTGCAGCACTTTATTAAAATCCTGAAAGCGGGTGGCAAGGCAGGTGTGGTAATTAAAAACACATTTTTGAGCAATACCGACAATGCCACCGTTGCCATTCGCAAAACCTTATTGGAAAATTGCAACCTGCACACCGTGTTAGATTTGCCCGGTGGCACTTTTACCGGTGCAGGCGTAAAAACCGTAGTGTTGTTTTTTGAAAAAGGCAAAGCCACGCAAAAGGTATGGTTTTACCAATTGAATCTTGAACGCAATTTGGGCAAGACCAACCCACTCAACGAAAACGACCTGGCAGAATTTGTAGAACTGCAAAAGAGCTTTGCCAATAGCGAAAACTCCTGGAGCATCAATGTAAAAGAGATTGACCAACGCACGTTTGATTTAAGCGTAAAAAACCCCAACAAAAAAGAAGTGGTTCGACTTCGCTCACCACACGAGATTTTGGAAGAAATGAAAGCATTGGACGAAGAAAGTGCTGAAATATTAAATTCAATTTCAGAATTGATATGACTTGGATAAAAAAGAAATTGGGTGAAGTATTAACGATTGAAAGGGGTGGTTCTCCACGTCCGATTGACAAGTATTTAACCAATTCACCTGACGGAATTAATTGGATAAAAATTTCAGATGCGACAGCTTCTGACAAGTGTATTTTTGAAACAAAGGAAAAAATAACCAAAGAAGGATTACATAAAACAAGAATGGTAAATGAAGGCGATTTCATCTTATCAAATTCAATGAGTTTTGGCAGACCTTACATAATGAAAACATCAGGTTGTATTCACGATGGTTGGTTAGTGTTAAAAGAAAAAGGACAAAAAATATTCGACACAGAGTTTTTATACTACTTACTTTCATCACCGTATGTTTTTAATCAATTCGATTATTTGGCAGCAGGTTCAACTGTGAGAAATTTGAATATAGCGTTGGTTAGTTCAGTAGAAGTCCCAATTCCCCCTCTCCCCGAACAACAACGCATTGTTTCCATCTTAGATGAAGCCTTTGCCGCCATAGCCAGGGCAAAAGCCAATGCCGAACAAAACCTCAAAAACGCAAAAGAATTGTTTGAAAGCTATTTGCAGGGTGTGTTTGAGAATAAAGGGGATGATTGGGAAGAAAAGAAGTTGGGAAAAGTGTTTGTAATTAAGCCACTGAAAAAAGAAGCAAAAGAAAAATTGAGCGATAATGATTTGGTTTCATTTCTTCCAATGGAAGATTTAGGAGTTTGTGAAAACGAAATCAAACCTATCAAGAAAAGACCTTTAAAAGATGTTGCTGGCAGTTATACATACTTTGCTGAAAATGATGTCTTGCTTGCGAAAATCACACCTTGTTTTGAGAATGGTAAACTTGGAGTTGCCAAGAATTTAATAAATGGCATTGGCTTCGGTTCAAGTGAATACATTGTTTTTAGATGTCCAGAAAATATTGTCCCGGAATTTCTATTCTATTTTTTATCAAGAGAAAGTTTGAGAAAAGAAGGGAAAAAATATATGAGTGGTGCTGTTGGGCATAAGCGAGTTTCAAAGGATTGGATTGAAAATTATATTTTTTCATTTCCAAAATCCAAAGAAGAACAGCAAGCCATCATCCACCAGTTAGATGCCCTGCGGGCCGAAACGCAAAAGTTAGAAGCGGTGTATCAGCAAAAACTTTTAAATTTGGAGGAGTTGAAAAAGAGTGTATTGCAGAAGGCGTTTGCGGGGGAGTTAACCTAAATAACGAATGGGAGTTGAGTACCATAAAATTATAACATTGATGTGCATTTCAATAAAGCATAAAACGGTAAAAGCCTTATCAATGCAGGGATTCTATACTGAATTGTTAAAAAGCTGTTCAAAAGTTTGCAGTTGTATCAAATTTGATATTATCTTTGTAAGCAATAAGACTCACCACGCTTCCCATTTGAACAGCGCACCCGGGTGGGTTTTCGATTTTTATGGAGGGCATGTTTCATGAAGTATTCCAAACCTCCGCTTTCCATAACCGACCAGATTTTTAAGCTTAAACAACGAGGATTAAAGTTTAATGATGAGCAAAAGGCGGCTCATTATCTTTCCAACATCAGCTATTACAGGTTGAGGGCATACACTTATCCGTTTCAGGATAATTCCAACCCAAACCATCCATTCATTAAAGAGATCAGTTTCGAGGAAATTATCGGGCTCTACATATTCGACCGCCGGTTGCGTCTGTTGGTTTTCAATGCTATTGAGAAAATAGAAATTGCATTGCGCACCAAGATTATTTATGAATTTTCGCTGAACCATGGCAGCCAATGGCACGAAAATGCAAACATGTACAGGAATAATTATTATTTCAATACAAACATCAATGCCCTGTATGAAGAGGTTGACCGTTCAACCGAAACATTTATCGAGCATTATAAAAACACATATTCCGTACCTGTATATCCACCTGCATGGATGAGTCTGGAGGTAATTTCTTTGGGGTTACTCAGCAAATTATTCAGCAACCTTAAAAAAGGAGTTGAAAAGAAAAAAGTGGCCAAAGAATTTGGATTGCCAAATCCTGTCATTCTTGAAAGCTGGATGCATGCATTTGCCGGATTAAGAAATATTTGCGCTCATCATAGTCGTCTTTGGAACCGAAGATTTACTATTGTTCCTCAAATACCTTACAATACCGCAAACCCATTCATTCAAAATACAAATATTTACGATAATAAGCTTTACGCCCAACTTTGTTGCATAAATTATATTACCCGGATTATCAGCCCGAACAGTAGTTTTGTTTCCAACCTGAAAGCTTTGATGGAAACATGCGATTTGGTTGATTCTAAAGAAATGGGCTTCCCCGGCGATTGGAAAGCAGAACTAATCTGGCAATTATAGAATCCTTAAAAAATGAACGAAGCCGAAACCCGTGCCGAACTGATTGACCCCAAGCTAAGAGCCTGCGGATGGGGCGTTGTGGATGACTCCAGAATCCTTCGTGAGTATCACATTACCCCAGGCAAGATACAAACCGGGGGTGGCAGAGGCAAAAAGGAGATAGCGGACTATGTGCTTGTCTACAAAGGCATTAAACTGGCTGTGGTTGAGGCAAAGAGTGATATTCAGGAAGTTGGCGAAGGGGTAATGCAGGCCAAGCAGTGTGCCGCTAAAATGCAATTAGAGACCACTTACAGCACCAACGGCAGGGAGATTTATCAAATCTGCATGAAATCCGGTGCAGAGGGCCTGGTCAGCAATTTCATGACACCTGATGAGTTGTGGAATAAAACCTTTGCAGTTCAAAACCTGTGGAGGGAGAAATTTGCAGCTATACCTTTTGAAGATAAGAGCGGCACCTGGCAACTCCGCTACTTTCAGGAAATAGCCGTGCAGCGTGTGGTTGAGGCTATAGCCAATGGATACAAGCGGATTTTACTCACCCTTGCCACAGGAACTGGTAAAACGGCCATCGCTTTTCAGATTGCATGGAAACTGTTTAAAACCCGTTGGAACTTGTCTGCATCAGGCTCTTATTATCAGTCAAGACGGCCACGCATCCTGTTTCTGGCAGACAGGAACATACTCGCCGATCAGGCCTTCAATGCATTCTCGGCATTCTCAGAGGATGCCCTGGTGCGGATTAAGCCGAATGAAGTCAACAAAAATGGCCGTGTGCCAACCAATGGCAGCATCTTCTTCACCATCTTTCAGACATTTATGTCAGGCACGGATGCAGAGGGAAACCCCGAAGCAAATTATGGTCAGTATCCTCCCGATTACTTTGATTTCATCATCATAGATGAGTGTCATCGTGGCGGAGCGAACGATGAAAGTAACTGGCGTGACATACTTGAGTATTTTGCCCCTGCGGTTCAGTTGGGCTTAACCGCCACGCCCAGGCGTAAAGACAATGTAGACACCTACAAATACTTTGGTGAACCTGTCTACATCTATTCGCTGAAGGAGGGCATAAACGATGGTTATCTTACTCCTTTCAAGGTAAAACGCATCAAGACAACCCTTGACGATTATATCTACACCAGCGATGATCAGATTGTGGAGGGCGAGATTGAGGAGGGCAGAATATACATAGAACCGGACTTTAACAAGATCATTGAGATTAAAGCCCGGGAGGCAAAGCGGGTCAGTATCTACATGGACGATGCCAATCAAAAGGAGAAAGCCATTATTTTCTGTGCCACACAGGATCATGCTGCCGCTGTCCGTGACCTTGTCAACCAGATTAAGATAAGCACAGATCCGAATTATTGTGTGCGTGTTACGGCCAATGATGGCGAGACCGGAGAACAGTTCTTAAGGGAGTTTCAGGACAATGAAAAAACTGTCCCGACTATATTAACTACTTCACAGAAACTCTCCACAGGCGTTGATGCAAGGAATATCCGCAATATTGTTTTGATGCGGCCGGTAAACTCCATGATTGAGTTCAAACAGATCATTGGCAGGGGTACAAGGCTGTTTGATGGCAAGGATTTCTTCACCATTTACGATTTTGTAGATGCTTACCATCACTTTGCTGATCCGGAATGGGACGGCGAACCAGTGGAACCTGATGTGCCGGATGATGATAAACCTAGATACAAGAATACAGATGAAGAACCTCCCCAATCTACTGAACAAAGGTCGGACTATATAAAGCGAAAGAAGGTTAAAATAAAGCTGCGTGACGGGAAAGAGCGAGAAATCCAGCACATGATAGCCACTTCGTTCTGGAGCACAGATGGTAAACCCATTTCAGCAGAAGAGTTTCTCAGCAAACTGTTTGGAGAGTTGCCCAAACTGTTTAAAGATGAAGAAGAACTGCGCATCCTATGGAGTAATCCTTCAACCAGAAGAACATTGCTTAATAAACTTAGTGATGCAGGTTTTCCCAAATCCGATCTGATAACATTGCAGGAACTGGTTGACATGGAAAAAAGCGATTTGTACGACGTGCTTGAATATGTTTTCAATGGCGATTATATTGCAATGACCAGGGAGGATAGGGCCAGAGCGGCCGAAGCAACCATCTTTGCGCTACTCAACGACAAGCAACGTGAGTTTATCTCCTTCGTGCTGAGCAAATACATTGAAACGGGAGTTGAGGAGCTTGACCAGGAGAAACTGCCCATCCTGCTCACAAATAAATACCAATCACTTGAGGATGCAAAGGAGATCCTGGGCGATGTGGCAAACATCAGCAGGCTGTTTATAGAGTTTCAGGCGCATTTGTACGAACAGCGGGTTGCCTGAATCATTAACTATTAATGAAAACCTTTAACATCTCGAAAGTCAGGATTTGCTTAAAGTTAGCTTGAATACTAAAATGTATATCCTTGCCTATGTTTCATAATAACACATTGCAATGTACCGGAATAGTTTGAAGTTCGCTGACCTTGAAAATTATATCAATACTGAAGTCAGACCATTATTCCATGATCAAGGTTTCATTGAAGCATTTGATTTTTTCTGCATTGTGATATGGAAGGCCAATCGTGCTAAATCCAAAATTGCCAGACGATTTGACGATAAGCCTACTGCTGATACAAGGGAAGACCTTGACGGAAAGATTAAATAGGGTCTGCTGTTAAAGTATAAAAACCTTGTCCGATAGCAGATTGTGGTTATATTTGGGGTAACAAATGCATGGATTTATGCGGAAGACTTATAAAAAGCTTGCACCAACCCCCAAATATGTCAGTCCGGCTCAACTGACCCTCGAAGGATTCGAGACACCATTCGAGCGCTCACTTAACCCGAAAAATCGATGGGTAGTTTTGGCCCGATTGATTCCATGGGATGAGATATGCAATATTTATCTTAAACATATTGGCATCAGCCCTACTGGCAGGCCACCAATCAGCCCACGGATAGTCATAGGGTCACTTATTATTAAGCACCTGTGCAATCTGGATGACAGGGAAACAGTAGATCAAATCTCGGAGAACATCTACATGCAATATTTTCTTGGATATCCTAGTTTTAGTGACCAGGCTCCATTTGACCCATCGCTGTTGACAGACTTTCGCAAGAGGTTAAGCATTGATCAGGTAAATGCCATAAATGAACGCATCGTATTTCTGAAGGCCAAGTTTGAATCACAGCAGGGCAATGCTCCGAAACCAGAGGATAAATACAGATCAGAAGACAATGAACAGGAACCGGACAACAAGGGCCGTCTGATTATTGATGCAACAGCTTGTCCACAAGATATAGCATACCCGACAGACCTTGATCTGCTCTCAGATGCAAGGGAGAAGACGGAACAACTCATAGACAAGTTGTATAATCCACAACTTCATATAAAAAAGCCTAGGACCTACCGACAGGTAGCCCGAAAGAGATATTTGCAAACTGCACAGAAGAAAAACAAGTCAAAAAAGGTTATTCGCAAAGCTGTTGGTAGTCAGCTGAGGTTTCTTGCACGCAATTTACGTTCGGTAAACAGTATGTTGGACAGCTACGGTCAAATTCCGCTTGAGCCCAAAGATCACAAGTATTTGTTGGTAATCAATACGCTTTTCGAACAGCAGAAGCAGATGTACGACAACCACAGCCACAGTATTGAAAGCAGGATTGTAAGCATTCACCAGCCCCACGTAAGACCAATTGTAAGGGGCAAGAGCCATGCAAAAGTTGAGTTTGGGGCTAAGATTCATATATCGCTAATCGATGGAATCTCATTTCTGGATGAGCTTAGCTGGGAAGCGTTCAATGAAGGAAGTCACATGATGGATTACATCGAACGATACAGGAAAAGATTTGGATTTTATCCTAAAGAAGTGCTGGCAGATCAAATATATTGCAATCGTTCAAACAGAGCAGCTCTGAAGGAAAAGCAAATTAAACTATTAGCCAAGCCGCTTGGCAGGCCTTCGGCAGTGTCAATTCACGTAAGTCCGGGAGAAAGGAATCCAATCGAAGGCAAGTTCGGACAAGCCAAAACCGGTTACGGGTTAAATCGCATCAGGGCAAGGCTGAAGGGAACAAGCGAAACGTGGATTGCGAGCATATTTTTAGTGCTCAACCTGGTCAAACTGGCCGGGTTGGGTGCCCTATCCTTGCCTGGTAGATTGGCTATGAGTTTTTCAGCAATGCTGTTGCAGTTTGAAGGAATTGATTTTGGACCGGAAAGATCATGGCGCCAGAATGTTTGCCTATATGCATATGTAATCCTCAGATAAATTGTAAGCAGATGCCTGCCGTTAATGTTGATGTAAAACGTTTGAGTTTTTCAGCAGACCCTAAATACCTCACGCAATTGATTTTTAAATCAGTGAGTGATAAAGAACGATTGGAAATTCTAATCAAGAACTACGGGTTCCGGCTTCCTATAGCATCTGCGATCCTTTCTTTTCTATACCTGGATAATTTTACAATATATGATTATAGAGTTTGCAAAGTGTTTCCGGATTTTATTCCTTTAGGTAATTTATCTGATATAGATAAGATTTGGCCAAGGTATCTTGAATTTATTGAAGCCGTAAAAAGTATTGACGAACAGCAATATACGCTTCAAGAAAAAGATAGAATGTTATGGGGTTACTCATTTAGAGAGAGCCTCAAAAAGGATATTGAAAAATGTTTCAGTAAAAAATAGCAATTAAGTATTTGTTAACTCAAAACAAAAAAGCACTATGAAAAAGTCTGTATTCATCGGTTTTCTGATTTTATCTGTGTTTGTCGCAAGCAGTCAAGATCTAAGTGGGTATGATTCTTACTATGTAGATGAATTTTACGAAAAGGTAGATCTTCAATATGGTACACTTGACGAAAACGGTGACAATATCAGCTTTGTCTTTGTTGAAACAGAAATGGATCTTGAAAATGGTTATTATGACATTCAACTTTCTGATGGTCCAGGCGATCTCTATCAAATCAATGGGACTGATTATTATGTTACATTCAGAAGCTACATTGGATTTGTTGGATATTCAGAGGATTGTATACTTAAGATAAGTGGTTACTCAGCCATTGTTTACAAGGAATGAATCCCTCTTATATACTGCTTGATTTTAGGCATATAAAAGCCACATTCAAATCACACTAAATTTTATATTTAGTAATGCTCTGAATTTTGGCAAGCGCTTTAGCTCAGTCTTTCAATGGTTAAAGCATAATCAAAGGAATCTGCCGATGATGGATAGTATTGCTATTACAAGTCCAACTAAATGTGCTGCCCATGTTGTCTTTTCAAAATAATAGAAGAAGCCGCCTTCTTTTTGCTTTCTAATACTCCCGACAATAATTCCCAAAAGCAGGGGTAAAAAGAGAACCAGTCCCAAGATTGGAAGTATAAATCCCAAGTGAGCCCCAAATCCTTGTAAATTTGATGGAATTGTTGTTAAAAAAATCAAACTAACGAAAATTGATAGAATAATTACTATCGGAAGCCGTGATTTTTGTTTCATAGTAATATTGAATTAACGGTTATGATTGAATTGAAAATTATCATCTTATACCAACAATGTGCATTATTTAGGAATTATAAATCTGGTTGCTCTGATTATTCATACATTATTAGAAGAACTAAAAACCAATTGTTTACATGAATAATCGACCGAAAAAGACAACCAGTCAAATTCAAAATGGTAAAAGCATTAATAGGTCAACGCTAAACTCTTGTATATTTTATATAAAGGTATGAATCTAATTGATAAAAAACAGTTAAAGCTAAAATATTTTGAGCAATATGTCCAAACAAGGCCTTTGTAAGTCATTGCAAAGTTCATATATTGAAAATTAAACCCCTGGGAAGCAGGAGGTTAATCAATTGCAAAAAGTCAGGACTTATTCTCCCAGGCTGTCAGCTTAAGTTGTAGCTAGTTCTAGTAAGATCTATCTGCTGATTTTAAAATTCTTCAATAAAAACTGAGCAAACCTTTATATTTGTATAAAATCCTTCGGATGGAAAACAACAAGAAACCGGATTGGATAACGCCTCAGGAGTGGGCTGTAAATCCGAACATTTATCATTGGGAGCAATCACGAAAAGCGATGCAGTTCGTGAAACAATCCAAACCAGTTTCGAGGGTACAGGTATTGGCGATGATGGAAAAAAGATATGAAAGCATCGGTCTGAGCAAGAAGGATTACGAAAACTCGCTGAATTAGCCATACAAAACAAAGACAGACAATTTGATTTGACCCTTTTGCAAATGAATTGGCTTGCTCTCCCTGACAGAACAGATTTAAGAAACAAGAAGTTAATTCTCCGATAGAGTATTCTGTCCTAATTACGTCCGGAATATTCATTTTGTTTTAAACACCAGAATCTTACCCCGTCTTTTTGCTGATTTTCAGAACTTACAAATGCAGATACTTTGCATGCAAACATTTAACGTCTGTTAATCAATCACATAAAAATCAGTTTTGTGTTCATCGTTTGCACCTTAAATGGTTAATCGACTATTAAACATAGATTTATCCTAATAAAAGGGAGGGATTGAGGTTGACAGCTTAAGTTAAGCTTTTTAATTATCCTGTTAGTTTTGTGGGATTCGTTTTACACAGGCAGTATGTTCTTATCATTATCTAGACCACCATTAGTATAAGCAAGTGCCTTCTCAAAGGTTCTACAACACCATGCCCATCGGCCAAAGTGTTCATCTTTGGGGTAAAGTTCTCTGTATTCTCCTGTTGGGATTTTGGTATTGAAATCAACGCAACGGATTATTTTGCGCATAAATACCTCATAATACTCCATTCCGGCATAGTTTCTTTTATAGATATACCAATCGTCTTTTTCGAAAACTCTTGTAAACAAATCCCCCTTGTAAATAAAATTAATCGGGAGGTTTTTGGCTGTCTTTTTGATTAATGCTTGTGGGTTCATTTTCTTGAATATTAAGGATGATGTATTGCTATTTCAGGAACGATCTCCCCCGGGGTGGGCAGTTGTTCCATTGCAAGGCAATATGCTCGATTCTTTAGAACGCAACGCATGATAATATTGATCCGGGGTAATATCCAAACCGTAATTAATAAGACAATCTTCAACCAGCACTGTCAGATCGTAATAAATTTCATCTGAAGTTTTGCCCGGATTCAACCATACATCAGGATTCAATCGTTCAGTAAACTGCCTGCGAATGATCTGCCATATTTCGGCATCTGATGGGCCTTGTGGCGCACGTTCTGCCGGGGGTGGCGCCACCTGTTGCAGCACGGTTTGGGTGGCTGAAATACGTTGCTGTGGTGTGTAAATGCCTTTCTTATTAGCATATTCAATACCACCACTAACACAATTACTGTGAATCAGATTTTCAGGATAAACTGAATGTATCGCAGCATAAACTTCAGTTTCGCTTGCTCCATTTTTTCGAAGTGCATAGGACAACCAAAACAGATAATAATGTTTCTGGCCATCAATAAGACTAAAGCCGGTTGTATCTGTTACCCACTTTTGAAGGTCTGCAAATGACGATCCGGTCGCCTGTTGGTGCCGCTTATTCATCGGCTTTAATTTGCTAACTGGTGCTGGTGGTAACAATGGCATCAGCTTGTATTCATTTTTCAGGATTGCGCCCGGATCGGGTGCGAAGTATCGTAATTCGGTCGGGTTCTTGCCCTTGCTCTTGTCGAGAGTTACTCTCGCATTTTTAAAGTAATCATTCACCTGATTAACATACTGTGCGAATTTACCCGGCTCTGCCAGTGCAACCAACCCCCAAACGCCTTTACCCCTTGCGCTGATTGCTGCCAGTGCGATGTATGGCACCTGCGCTAACTTATTGCGGATCGCTTCGGCATCAATCATGTTTAGATTATCCTTTACATCAACATCAACCTGCATAAATCCCGATAACCTCATATATTTCTGTTCTGCCGTTGCATCGGCCTGTTTTGTGTCAACTATTGCGCCAGGTGTGAATGCTGGCAGGTCGCCTTTTATGCGCTTCTGTTCGGTTTCATCAGTGGTGGCCCGCAACCGCTGTATCATGTTTACAGTAGCGGTGAATGGTTCACGATCTGGATTGACTAACTGTTGGTGCAATTCCTGAAGTGTTAGGAATCCGATGGGGGTGTTGTGGTTGTGGTTTGCGAAGTAAGAAAACATATTTCAGTAATTTTTATGGTATAGTGGTATAGGTATAACCGGTATAGAAAAACTATACCTATACCGGTATACTATAGGTATAGTTATACCAGTATTATACCACCTATACCGGTTCATACTTTTGATTAATTCGCCAATGTTCATCAGTTCCCTGAATTATCATTTCATGTGCTTTCATATCTTTAAACATGCCTTTGGCCGGTGCTTCTGATTTACCTGTTATTTGCATAATTTGATCAACTGCTTTACTGTATTTGTGTGAACGCTGCCCCCCGAAAACTTGCAGGCAAAGTTCCCACGCTTTCGCAATTCGCTTGTGAAATTTAGCGGCTTCAGTGGATTCTTCGCTTTTTACTCCGCACCCTACATGATAACCTTTGGCTTTATCAAATTTGAACATCAACTGTGGTATATCATTTTTCCCTGCGTACCTTAATATTTTCGGTTCAATAAATGAAATATCTCCTTCAGATTTTACCATGATTATACCGCCGCTTTTTCGCTGGCATTGGCTCCCGAAGTGGCCACGTTCTTTGTCGCTGCCGGGATTTGTATGCACAATTATAAATACGGCTGTATGGTATTGAATGGCAAGTTCCTCAAAGTATTTTACTGCTGCATTTGACCCCTCCGGATCGTTTACATCAGCAATATAATCAGCACCTCCATCAATCCATATTGAGTGTATGCCGTTAAATTTATCGCTGGCAGCCTGACAAATGCCGGTTGTTTTCTCCGCATATTCATCAATGTCAAGTTGTCTGATATTGTAGGAAAGATAAAAATCTGGACAATTCCCAAAATCAGCACGTTTCAGGATTGTTTTTAAATTGCGTTGGTGTTTATGTCGGGCTTGCTCTGTATCAAAATGAATAACAGCTTTTTTATCAGCATTGAATAACACTTCCACGCCTTCCAGCCCATCAGATATTTGTCCAGTTTCGCTAATAGCTGCACCGATTAACATGCTGACAAATGCAGATTTACCGCTTTTGCTGGCTCCTGATATTGTAAATATATCATCAGCGGTTGCAATTGTTTCCCCACTAATTTTTATAATCGGTTCTGGGTTGGGTATCGGGGTTGTGTCGGTTATTCGCAAATGCTCAAATGCTGCTAATGCATCTGGTGAACCATTCAAATTAAAATCAGGTGGAGGTATCAGATTATCTTGATTTCTAACCAGATAATTATTATCTTTGCTCATCTCATTACCGTTAGGTATTAAGCCCGTAACCGTTGCACCGGTGGTCGGGCTTTTTTCATTTGTCATGATTTACACCCTTTTCAAATGTTTGAAAATACCAATCGTAAAAGGATTGAAAGTCCCTTGCAATGCAATACAGCCCTCCTGCAGCCTCAACTTGTTGCTGATGGTACTTTTGTGCTGCTGACTGATAATTGTCGCCTGTGGCCTTGCATTTGACCTCTATCTTGACAGAAAGGCTCTGGATGGTGGCGCTGATGTCGGCCGAACCATTGGTTCCTGTTCCCGGAATCCACTCAAGTGACCCGATTACTCGTTGCTGGCCGATAACATTTTTTACAACCTGTCTTCGGTCTATTGGTCGGCCTGTGGTGCTGATACGCTCAGCCTGAAAGCCCTTGAGCCGGATAAAGTCAATTATACATCGGGTAAGTCCAGCGGCTGTTTTATCGGAATATGACTTGATAGGTAAAGTAAGATTCTCAGGATAACTGATGTGTTTGATTCTGCAGGATTCAATGGCAAGTTGCCGGAGTTGGGAGAGGGCGTTCATATTGTTTCCCCCTTTATCCATGCGATCAACTCACTTTTTCTGAAAAGCCGTTTACCATTCAAGCGTATAGAAGGCACTTCGCCTTTCATTACTTTAGTGCGCAGTGTTTGTTCTGCGTATTTGGTAAATATGGCCGCTTCTGCTATCGTCAGCAATTCATCCTCTTCTTTTTTTTCTGGTTCGGACTTATTGAGGTTGTTAAGTAATATGGATTCTATCCGATCAAATCGTTGAATTAGTTGCCCCATGGCTTCCGGTAGATCTTCAAATCTCAGACTTTTAACATTGGACTTATCCATCGTATTCCTCCTTCCTGATACTTTTCACCCTACTATTCAGAATAAATTGATTGACATCTGATTCGAGGAAAGCGTACTTTCTTTTTGAAGGACGGTAGCAGATTAGTTCTCCGCTTCTGATAAATTGATATAAGGTAGGTCTGCTTAAACCTGTTATAGCAACAACATCCTTCATTGTGAGCGTTTTAGAATACATAGCCTGGTGATTGGTGGTCATGTAAAAGTAGGCCCTGATGTAAAAAAGGAGGGGTATAAAATCCACAAATTTGTGCATATTATGCACAAAAGCACGAAAAAGAATAAATTAATGGAAGAAAAAGGAAAGGATGAATAAGGTTAGAAATCTTGATATTGAGCAGGGTATGATTCTGCATAGGGTGTACAGTTTGGGTGTACACCTAAGAAAAAAGCAGTCACAAATTTCTTCGTAACTGCTTGATTCACATTTGTTGACCTACCAGGGGTCGAACCTGGACTCTTCTGATCCAGAGTCAGACGTGTTGCCAATTACACCATAGGTCAGTAATCGGGCTGCAAAAGTAGTAAAATGTTATTTGCCTGTGCAAATTTTCAGGCAAAAAGTTCACTAAAATTTTAACTTTTTGCTTTTGCCCAGGAATCTTTTAACGCAACGGTGCGGTTAAAAACGGGTTTCGCGGCCGTTGTATCGCTGTCGGCGCAGAAGTAACCCAGGCGTTCAAACTGGAATTTATCCAGGGGTTTCGTATTGGCAGCGAAGGGTTCAACATAACCCCTGATCACTTTCAGTGAATCCGGATTCAGGTTTTTCTTGTAGTCCTCCCCTTCCGGCACATCTTCGGGATCTTCCGACATAAACAAACGGTCGTAAAGCCGGATTTCCGCTTCAACGGCGTGTGCGGCGGAAACCCAGTGCAGCGTTCCTTTTACTTTGCGGTTGCTTTCGGGCCTTCCGCTCAGGGTTTCGGGATCGTAGGTGCAGTGTATCTCCGTTATTTCTCCGCTTACCGGATCTTTCACCACTGACTCGCATTTGATGATGTAGGCATATTTCAGCCTGACCTCGCGCCCGGGAGCCAGCCTGAAAAATTTTGAAGGCGGATCTTCCATGAAATCTTCGCGTTCGATGTACAGCTCCCTGGTAAAAGGTACCTTACGGGTGCCTGCTTCCGGATCTTCCGGATTGTTTACAGCCGGCATCTCCTCGGTCAGTCCCTCAGGATAGTTGTCGATGATCAGTTTCACGGGATTGAGCACTCCCATCACCCGCTGGGCTTTCTTGTTGAGGTCTTCCCTTATACAGAATTCCAGAAGCCCCACATCGATCACATTTTCGCGCTTGGCAACACCTACCAGATCGGAGAAATTACGGATGGATTCAGGTGTATATCCCCTGCGGCGAAGCCCCGAAATGGTCGGCATACGCGGGTCGTCCCAGCCGCTTACATAATTGTTTTTAACCAGCTCAAGCAGCTTACGCTTGCTCATCACCGTATAGGTCACGTTGAGGCGGGCAAACTCGATCTGCTGCGGGGCGAAAATCTCCAGTTCGCGAATACACCAGTCGTACAACGGACGGTGAACTTCAAACTCAAGGGTGCAGATGCTGTGCGTAATGCCTTCGATGCTGTCGCTCTGCCCGTGGGCAAAGTCGTACATGGGATAGATGCACCACTGGTTTCCGGTGCGGTGATGCTCGGTGTGGATGATGCGGTAGAGAATGGGATCGCGCATGTGCATATTGGGCGAAGCCATATCGATTTTGGCCCGGAGTACCCGGCTGCCGTCGGGGAATTCGCCGGCTTTCATTCTGCGGAAAAGGTCCAGATTTTCTTCCGGTGTGCGGTTGCGGTAGGGGCTTTCCTGACCCGGACGGGTAGGTGTTCCTTTCTGTTCGGCAATCTGTTCTGCCGTCAGGTCGCATACATAAGCCTTCCCTTTCAGAATCAGCTTTTCGGCAAATTCATACAGCATCGGGAAATAATCGGAGGCGTAAAACTCACGTCCCTCCCAGTCGAAACCCAGCCAGTGCACATCGTAACGGATGGAATCCACGTATTCAACATCTTCCTTTACCGGGTTGGTATCGTCGAAACGGAGGTTGCATTTTCCGTTGTATTTCAGGGCAGTTCCGAAATTCAGGCAGATCGACTTGGCATGTCCGATGTGCAGGTATCCGTTGGGCTCCGGTGGAAAACGCGTGTGTACACGCCCGCCGTTCTTGCCGTTGCGGATATCCTCTTCAATCATCGCATGGATAAAGTTTGCCGGGGTCTTGTTTTCGCCGGTGTTTTCCGATACAGTTTTGCTGTCGCTCATGCCGTGGCAGTTTTTATTTTTAAGGGTGCAAAGATACGGAATTGCGATTTCGGATTTCGGATTTCGGATTTCGGATTTGCAGGAATTGTGTGATAATGACCTTACGGCAAGCCTTTAGCTGTGGTCCTTGTGCTAAAACCCTAGATGTTCTGTCAGTATTTTTAATCCAATACCGATAAGGATTATACCTCCCAGCAGCTCCATCCGTTTCCCGAGCCTGCTTCCTGCTTTTTTTCCGAAAAGAATGCCCAGCATCGACATGATGAAGGTGACGCTTCCTATCATCAGCACCGGAATAAGTATCGCCAGCCAAACCGGGGTTTCTGGTGTTTCGATCAGGGCAAAACTGATCCCTACTACAAAGGCATCGATGCTGGTTGCCAGCGACATGGTCAGCAGCACTGCCGGCTTTAAGGGATTGAACCCGTTCCTTTCTTCATCCGCTTTCAGGCTTTCCGTGATCATTTTAATACCCAGGAGTGACAAAAGCCCGAAGGCAATCCAATGGTCGTAGTCGGCCAGGTAGTTGCGGATGCCTGTGCCGGCGGTCCAGCCGAGCAGTGGCATAAACGCCTGAAAAAAAGCCAGGCTGAGGGCAATGATAACCGCTTTCGGAAACCGGATACCGGGCAGCATCAGTCCGCTGCTTACCGATACGGCAAACGAATCAAAAGAAAGGCTTAAGGCCAGCAGAAATAATGTAAGCAGTTCCATAATCGCGGCAAAAGTAGGGCAATTTAAATTATTCCGGAATTTTCCCACCCGCTGTTTTGCATCCTTTTTCTGTACTTTTGGGCACCGATCGTCCTGCCTGTCAAATGCAGGACTGAGCATTTCTCCTTTGTTGAACTAAAAAGGGATGAGCATATGGTTTCAGAGAATTACCGGAGAATGATGCAGCTGATTGATCAGGTTTTTGCCGTGAAAAACGACCCTGAACAGCTGGATGTGGATGAAAAGGTAATGCGGCATCTTCTGCGTCTGCATCCGGCCACATTTGCGGAGCATTCCGACGAAAACGGACCGGTGGCCTGGGTGCTGGTCATCCCCACCACGCTTGCGCTGATGCAGCGGTTTATCCGTTCGGAAATCAACGAAAAGCAGCTGGTTGACCATACTCCGACAGATAAGCCGCTGGAAGCCCTCTACCTATGCTCGGCAACGGTACTTGAGGAATACCGCCGGCAGGGACTTGCCCTCCGGCTTGCGCTGGAATCCATTGAAAAAATCAGACAGCAGCACCCATTGAAAGCCTTGTTTGTGTGGCCGTTCAGCGATGAAGGCGATGCAGCCGCGGAGGCCATTGCGGCGGAGGCCAGGCTGCCGCTGTACAAGCGCGAAAAAAGAGATTAGGGTAAAAAAAAGCACCTGCAAATCCGGTTTGCAGATGCTTTTTGGAGGTCTCGAGCGGATTCGAACCGCTGTAGAAGGTTTTGCAGACCTCTGCCTAGCCACTCGGCCACGAGACCCTTTGGGGTTGCAAATATACAAAAATTCCAAAAATACGAATACAAAAGATCGCCTGTAAAAATTCCGGTAAATCAATCAGTTGGGGTTGCCGCCTCTTTATCCTTCTTTTTCCCGTATGTGGGCAGGCAATCGGGACAGAGGCAGTTGTTGTATTCAAGTTTTAATTTTTCAAGGTTTTCAGGGCTGATGCTGTAATCGAAACACCAGCACCCCGGGGCATGCAGGCATTCAAAGGTTTTGCCGCAACGTGGACAGGTTTTCAGGGAGGATTGTTTTTCACTCATAAATGTCATCGCTGCTCAGGGTTACACAAACCCGTTCAATTTTGCCGCCCAGGGGAGGATTCAGCTTGGAGATTTTTACCTCGGCATCGGTCACATCCGGGAAACGGGCATGTACCGCTTTCAGGATACGGTGGGCCACATGCTCCAGCAGGTGGGATTTCTGCTCCATTTCCTGTTTAACTGTCTGGTAAACGGACAGATAGTTAACCGTATCGTGCAGGCTGTCGCTGTGCTCGGCACGGTTGGTATCCACCTGAATGAACAGGTCAACGATGAAGCGGGTGCCGATGACCTGCTCTTCTTTGAAATGCCCGTGGTACGAGAAAAACTCCATACCCTCTATCGAAATCATGCCCATGATCAGTCAGTTTTAAACCGGGTTTAAACAAAGATATGCAAAAACCATTCAATGGTGCATTCAGCAGGCAAACTTGTTATTCTTTAACAAAATACCTGAAAGGATTATAACTGATCCCTGTATCAAATACATCCACCTGTTCCCGTTTTTTCAGAAATCCGACGATGCGGTAGGTGAGGGGGGTGAATACAATTTCAACCCCTGATTTGAAGATGTAGTTGGAAATAATAATTGAGATCAGCAGGCTGTCGGGCATGGTTCCGTAAAACGCGATCAGGCAGAAGATGGCGGTGTCAATACCTTCGCCGATCAGGGTGGAACCAATGGTACGCACCCAAAGGTACTTCCCTTTTGTTCTTATTTTAAGTTTCGACATAAGGTAAGCATTCGAAAAGGCGCCGGCAAAGTAAGCCACCAGGCTGGCCAGAACGATCCGCGGTACAAAGCCGAGCAACGACTCGTATGCTTGCTGATTGGTCCATCCTTCGGCCGGTGGAAGCTCCTGCACAATCCACAACACCAGCGACATCAGCAGGGCCGCCCCGAAACCTGTCCAGATTACTTTGCGTGAGCGCTGATAACCGTAAACTTCCGTAAGGATATCCCCGAATATGTAACTGAGGGGGAAGAGGATGGTTCCGCCGTCGAACGTAAAAAGCCAGAGGGAGGTGATTTTTGTGGAGGCAAGGTTGGAAATCAGGAGAATGGCTACAAAAAGTGCCATAATCACATCAAAATACCTGAAATGAACCTTGCCGGATTGCACTGAGTCGTTCATTATATTTTGTATTATCAGGCTGCAAAAATACGATAATCCTTCAGAATGAATTCCTCTTCCTGAAATGCAATCAGGTCCGGCAGGGGAGGAGCGGGGCCTTACAGGCCCATATACCAGGAAGCAATTGAAAAATAGATTACTACTCCGGAAATATCGGCAATGGAAGTGATGAGCGGAGCACTGGCCGTGGCCGGGTCGAGTTTCAGTTTTATAAAGATAAACGGGGTGATCATGCCGATCAGGCTGCCTGACATTACTGCCAGAATCATGGTGGCGGCAACCACAACAATATGTTGCGGGGCGCGCACGCTGGCAATCAGGCTTACGCCTGCCGCCATGGTGACCCCAAGCAGGAAGGAAACCAGGAATTCCCTGCCCAGCAGTCTGAACCAGTCTTTGGTTTCCACATCACCGATCGCCAGTGAACGGATCATCAGGGTGGCCGACTGTGCCCCGGCGTTTCCTCCGCTACCGATCAGCAAAGGAAGGAAGAAAATCAGTGATACGGCCGATTGTATCACACCTTCGAAAGTCGCCAGGGCAGCCCCCGAAAATACATTCATAAACACAAGCAGGATCAGCCAGAGGATGCGCTTTTGATAAAGGAAAAAGATTTTGGCTTTCAGCGGATTGACGATGGCTGCCTGGAATGATCCGAATTTGTGAAAGTCTTCGGTGGTTTCCTCTTCCACAACGTCCATCACGTCATCGACCGTTACAATGCCCAGCAGCAGGCCTTCCGAATCAATCACCGGCAGCGCGATGCGGTCCTGATCCTGAAACACCCGTATGGCGATCTCCTGGTCGTCGAAGGCATTGAGCGAAACAAAATGCTCATCCATCAGGTCCCTGATATGCTGTTCGGGATCGGCCAGAATGATTTCCCGGATGCGGATATCGTCGATCAGTTTCCAGTTTTCATCAACTACATAAATCAGGTTGAGGGTTTCCGAATCCCTGCCGTACATCCGGATATGTTTCAACGCCTGCTCGACTGTAAAATCGGGTTTTACTGCAACAAATTCGGGCGTCATCAACCTCCCGATGCTGTGCTCCGGATATCCGAGCAGACGGGTGGCAATAAGCCGCTCTTCCGGCGACAACAGCTGTATCAGCCGTTGGGTAATGTTGCCAGGAAGTTCTTCGAAAAACGCCGTACGGTCATCGGGATCCAGGTCGTTGAGCAGGCCTGCTACCCGGTTGACATTTTTGGCCAGCCCTTCGATGATTTGCTCCTGCGTTTCGTGTTCCAGGTATTGAAAGGTGTTTTTAGCCTTCTCCCTGGGCAGTAGGCGGAACAGAATGACGTCGTCCTGCTCTGGCAACTCGTCAATGATCTCGGCAATCAGGATAGGATCCATATCCTCCAGCTCATGCCTGAGGGCACTCCAGTCTTTTTCCCTGATCAGATCTTCGAAAAATGTGATATCGGTTTCACCCATTGATAGTTCTCCTTACGGGTATTAGCTGCAAGGAGATACAAACCCCTTGCAGGTTAGTGTTTAATCAGGCCACACGAATAGGGGTCGTCTTTCATGGTCGGGTAATGGTTTGAGGGTGCAAAGATAAGTTTTTCCCCCGGAAACCGGTTTTCTCCGCTTCCATTTCCGGACAGATTCTGAACATTTCTTCAATTCACCGGTTCAGTTATATTATCCTGAAAGCTATTTGAAGTGTTTAAAATCAAATACATAGCTTTTGCAGGCAGATTTATTCATTTAGCGGTTTGCAGTTGCCGTATCTTTGTAAAAATGTTCCCTATGCGCTATTTGTATTCACTGATTTTATTACTTGCAGTATTTCCGGCCCCTATCTTAAGCCAGAATTTCAATGCATCCGAACAGGCGTTGATCATGTCGGGGGATACGGCCGGGATGATGCGGGTGTTGCTCAGTACCTCTGCGGATGATCTTGAAGTGCTTACAGCCGAAAGCCGCGGTATCAGTCCTGATGATTCCCTCCTTCCCCTGCTTTCCCGCCGCATGCTGCTCACCATGCGCGATACTGCCAACCCCGGCGTGGGCATTGCCGCCCCTCAGGTAGGGATTAACCGCAATGTTTTCTGGCTTCAAAGGTTTGATAAACAGGGATTCCCCTTTGAATTCCTGATTAATCCGCGCATCCTGAGTTATTCTTCTCTTCAGCGCAGGGGAGGGGAAGGTTGCCTTTCAATTCCGGATACCAGGGGAGAAGTGCTGCGGAGTTATGCCATTATGGTTGAATACCAGGATTATACAGGTGGATGGCATACCGAACTGCTGGAGGATTTTACTGCCGTCATCTTTCAGCATGAATATGATCACCTCTTAGGTACGCTTTTTACCGACAGGATCAGCGAACAGAAGAATACACCCGCCCTTTCGCTTCCTGAAGGTTTGGAGCTGTTCATGATGCCTTCCGCACGGTAATTGTAAAGATGAAATGCTACTTATTCCCGGATGCCATAAAATACATACTGACCGATAACAGCAACAGGTTTAAAACCTGTCCGGTGGTAACCGCTGGAACAAATCCCAGATAGAGACTGTAGGCGAACAATAACACCAGCAGCAGCGCTGAAATCACGGTTAGCGAGGGTTTTGAGGTGAAACCGCCTGCAAACAGAAGTGTTCCGAACAGCACAAAAGCAAGTGCGATGTAAAATGGCTGGGTCTGGTATTGCAGGGAAAGGATGGTCTGTCCGTGCTGAAGCACAAGCCAGGTGAGCAATGCGATACGCAGCAGCCATTTGGATAACTGAAGCAACGATTTTACCGGTTTCATCGGAGGGGAGTTATAAATTGATTTTAAGTTTTAACTCATCCAGTTGTTCCTGTTTGATCGGGGCCGGTGAGTCGATCATCACATCGCGGCCGGCATTGTTCTTCGGAAATGCGATATAATCACGGATGCTTTCGGAGCCACCGAAAAGCGAGCACATGCGGTCGAAGCCGAATGCGATACCGCCATGGGGAGGCGCGCCGTATTCAAAAGCGTTCATCAGGAAACCAAACTGCGCCTGGGCGTCCTCATCGGTAAAGCCCAGGATGGTGAACATTTTCTTCTGCAACTCTTTGTTGTGGATACGAATGGAGCCTCCACCGATTTCCACTCCGTTGATTACCAGGTCATAGGCATTGGCGCGCACCTTGCCGGGATTGCTGTCGAGCAGCGGAATATCTTCCGGTTTCGGTGAAGTAAACGGATGGTGCATGGCATAGTAACGCTGTGTTTCTTCATCCCACTCCAGCAGGGGGAAATCAACCACCCACAGGGGCGCAAACACTTCCGGGTTACGCAGGCCAAGCTGGTTACCCATTTCAAGGCGCAATTCCGATAGTGCCTTACGGGTTTTACCGGCATCCCCGGCAAGGATCAGCATCAGGTCGCCCGGCTTCGCGTCAAAGGCTGCTGCCCACTTTTTCAGTTCTTCTTCATTGTAGAATTTATCTACCGACGACTTGAGCGTGCCGTCTTCGTTGTACCTCAGGTAAATCAACCCTCCGGCGCCGATTTGCGGACGTTTCACAAAATCGGTGAGGGCGTCAAGCTGCTTGCGGGTATAACCGGCGCATCCTGTGGCATTGATTCCTGCCACCAGCGCGGCATCATCGAATACTTTAAAATCTTTTCCCTTTACCATATCCGTGATTTCCACAAAGGTCATCCCGAAACGGATATCCGGTTTGTCGTTGCCGTAATTTTTCATGGCATCGGCAAACGTCATGCGGGGCAGGGCTTCTATCTCAACGCCTTTCACAGTGCGGAACAGGTATTTGGTCAGGCCTTCGAAGGTGGAAAGTATATCATCCTGGGTTACAAACGACATCTCACAGTCGATCTGTGTGAACTCGGGCTGTCGGTCGGCCCTCAGGTCCTCATCGCGGAAGCATTTCACGATCTGAAAATACCTGTCGAAGCCGGCGACCATCAGCAGTTGCTTGAAGGTTTGCGGTGACTGGGGAAGGGCATAAAACTGACCTTCGTTCATGCGCGATGGCACCACAAAATCGCGGGCCCCTTCGGGTGTCGATTTGATGAGTACCGGTGTCTCCACTTCGATAAACCCGATGTTGTTCATGTAGTTGCGGGTTTCAATAGCCATACGGTGCCTGAGCATCAGGTTGTCGCGCACAGGATTCCGCCGGAGGTCCAGGTAGCGGTATTTCATACGGAGCTCATCTCCGCCGTCGGTATTGTCCTCGATGGTGAATGGCGGAATTTTTGAAGTATTCAGCACTTCAAACTGATCAGCGATGATTTCGATTTCACCGGTAGGGATTTTCAGGTTTTTATTGCTCCGTTCAGCAACAGTGCCCGTGACAGAAATCACAAACTCCCGCCCGAGTTTACGGGCTGACTCACAAAGCGGAGCATTGGTTTCCATATTGAAAACCAGTTGTGTAATTCCGTATCGGTCGCGCAGATCGATGAATGTCATCCCGCCCAGGTCGCGCGAACGCTGCACCCATCCTGAAAGGGTAACTGTATTTCCGGTATGATTAAGGTTTAATTCTCCGCAGTTATGTGTCCGAAGCATAGAAATAGATTTAAGCCGCGAAATTAATCATTTTATGGATTTTATTTCTGTAACATCTGCGTCAGGCTGCGATCTGTCAATTGGCATAATCTGCGGATATCCCTTGAATAGCAGGCCGGACAATAATTTCCGTTTTTTAATACGTTTCCGGATGAAAATTCCTGATTTCCAGCGATTACTTTTCAGGATTTATTTTATTAATAAAATGACTACTCGCCTGATCATCCGGGATGCCAGCCGGGTGTAGCATTTATTTGGTATAAACTATAAGATACTGTTTATGAATAAGCTACTACTCTCTTTTACCATTCTGATATTTACGGGTCATCAGTTATCCGCCCAGCGGATTGAACTTGTTCCATACCCGGATGCAGTTTGTTATACCGAATCGGGTGTGGGAAATCTTTTTCTTTCCAACACCGATGCCAGAACGCTGATGGAGTATTTTGCAGCTGAGGATGTGCCCGATAAGATCATTCCTGTCAGGGAGAGTTATTTTTCAGGCTACCGCCTGTGTTATTCAATGGGGAAAAGCGATCCGCTTGCTGAAGCGGCGGAATGGATTCAGATCCTTACCATAGACAAGGAGGCTGCTATTGAATATATTTACCGGACAACGCCGGATGCCATCAGCCTTCCTTTCAGTGGTTTAAAGGAGTGTGTGGGCCGGATCCATTCTATTGAAGAATACAACAGTATTATGGAGCGTTACAAACATCTGGCCTGCAGAATTTATCGTCAGGTTACCGGGCCTGACGGAGTTGTAACTGATGAGATGACCGCTTTGATAAAAAGTTGCAGCCTGCGTATCGAAGGATCGGATCAGGCGATGTACGCCACTTCGGGTAAAGGCGGAGGCATCTTCAGACTTGACAGGCAGGATAATCAGGGGATTGATCCCTGGAATGAATGGATCAATTGTTTCAACGCGATAGAACAGCAGGGCTATATCACGTTGATTGAATTCAATCAGCCGCCATTGGTTCCTTTCATGGAATAGGGGTAGTTCATTATAGGATGGGCTGTTTATTTTTTTGCCACAGAATCACGGAAGCACTGGTTTATTGCAGGAAAAGAGATCCCGGATTCTTATAAAAAGTTTGATGACTAACTTGAGTATACCTGTGCAAATATTTTCAAAACTAATGCCGATCAGATTCAGTCCACCACAAAATGATGTAATAGACTGTATAACAATATGTTAAATCTGATTCTTTACTTGAATTTATCTCGCAGATAGCATCATTCTCAAATAGTACATTCGGTCATTATTCATGCTGATAACAGGATTAATGTTTGCTATTGAAATTTTAGCCTGAAAATGTGATTTATATTGTTCCTTTCTCCGATACTAAATTTTATGATTGAAGCAAATCATAAAAGCGTTTACTTGCTGGCCGGGTCCGGTTTCTTTATAATTATGGTGCAGTAAATGCAATCAGCTATTCAGTTTTTCAGGTTTTGTATAAACTGTGATAAATTCTTTTGTGTGTCCTGATGGCCATCGGGATTGTGCTTCCGCGCTTTGGTGGCTTCTTTTAATTGCCAAAGCCTCCATAATATATCCAACACATCAAATATGGATGTACCCTGGAATTGCAGGGTTCAGCAAAACGATTTGTAGCTAAAAGCTTGGTTTTTAAGGAAAAATTTCGTAAATTGCGAAATAAACCTTTAAAAATATGGCATCATGGCAAGGATTATTCTGCTGGTGTCATTGTTTCTTTCCTTATTGACAGCCTGCGATAAGAAAGAGGATGACATAAATCCCGGCAAAGACTACACAGGCTTACTCTCCCTCGAGTATACAAGGACCTTCCCTACTTTTCAGTCTGTCGTCAGCATGGAAGTGGACATCAGCAGTTCCGGAACGGTGGTGTTCAAGCAGCCTCCGGTTGCCGCTTTTAACGGGGAATCCGAAAAGATGATCGAAAAGGACAGGATCAGGATCAGGGAGGAAGGGAATATTTCCATCTCATCATTATCAGGCAAGTGGGATAAGATGGACGGAAAGGAATACCTACTGGTCAACCTGGCCTGTCAACTGGACGGCTTGAGGAATGTCTGGCAATGGAACGAATACCGGTGGATTCAATTAAGTGAAGTTCCTTATTCGCTTGATAATCCGGTAACATGCCCGATGAGTTTCAGGATTGACAATGCGCTGATGTCGGAAGCAGTATGCGGTGGAAGCATTACCGATAACTGGGGTATCAATTGTTTCAGGTGGAGACTGGTGCTTGTTCCATCGTCCAGCAATTAGGCCCGACTTTCTGCCTGATCCATCCGGGTGCTACCTGATTTCAACCCTGATTCCTTCCGAATGGGCTGAGAACTCTGGAGCATACAGGCATTGAACGGTATTGACCCCGTTTGAGAAAATACCTTTTTGTGCCGCTGTCAGTGTATATTCAAATACCCAGGTGCCTTTCGGCAGGTAGTTGAAGAAGAAATTCGAAGCAGCATCACGGGTGTTTTCATAATAACCCAGTCCGCCGTTCCAGCGGAATCCCGAAAGGGCGTTCACAGGCTCGAAGCCTGCGGCCCGCATGCTTTTCAGGTGCACAAATTCCAGGTCGCGGTCGGTGCGGAGTTCTACCCTCACCACCACCTGCCGGCCAACCATGAGGGGATTGTCTCCGCTGATTTCTTCGAGTACAGGCCCGGCATCGGTATTGGATTTTATATAAAACCTGCTGCTGATCTTCAGCGGACTGTCGTGTCCCGAAATCTTATCGAGGTTTTCGAAATACTGCCAGTACATGGCACCCCAGGCCGGACCGGCGGTCGATTTGCTGACTACAATTTTACCCTTTTCAGGCTGAATTTCGCTTCCCTGCCATATGGTTTTCACATAACCAGTGCCGGCTTCAGGTTGGTTGTCCCGCGATGCCATATCAATGGGTTTGCCACCCAGTGTTACACTTATACCGGATCCGGTCTGCAGCCAGTCGCCTCCGCGAAGCAGCAGCGCGTAAACGGCATCGGCGGTTGCGCGTGAGGTAGCCCAGCGTTGCGTCTGTTTCTGCTTCAGCAGCCAGGTTTTCATCTGGTCGACGGCTTTCGGATTGTTGCCAAGTTCTTCGAACAGTTCAATCAGCAGGGCCTGGGTTTCTACCGGCGCCTGATGCCAGAAATACCCTCCCCGGTTGTCGCGCCAGTACATGCCCATTTCAGGATGTGTAATTGCCCGCTCAAGCAGCGATTTCATAATGGCATTGGCCGTTTTAAGATCCCCGGTGCGGCCGGCCCAGAGTGCAATCATTCCCTGAGCGTACAAGCCCTGCGAAGTCCAGTATTTGCGGGCCTGATTACCAAAATACTCAATTGCTTTCGAAGCTTTATCATCTTTACGGATAACATCCTGCAGATAACTTGCTGCAAACAGGTATTGCAGATGCTCATGACCGGGATGCTGTTTGTCGAAGTCTTTGGGATTGTCCTTCATAATCCGGGTGTAGTCTTCAATCAACCGCATGCTCAGGTAGTTGTTGGCCCGGCTGATCATTTCGAGGGACGCTTTGTCCTGCTTCAGATCCATAACTTTCAGATAATGCAGGCGTCCGAAGCCTGTCATTACCAGTTGGGTAATGTACCGGCTTTCGGGCATGCCCTCAAACCAGGGCCATCCGCCGTTGGCCGACTGCATTTGCTGAAGCTGCTGTTTCGCGGCCTCATGCATGGATGCCATGCGGTTTACATCGAACATCAGGGCGATGCGCTGCTTTTGCTCCGACTCGTTCTTTCCTTCCATCAGCCAGGGCGTTTCCTCCAGCACCAGGGCTTTCAGCTCCTGATTCTTTTCCAGATTCGAAAGCAGGGCATCAGGACTGAGGTTTTTCCAGGTTTCGAAAACGGCACGGATCTTCGGACTGCTGTTTGCAATATATGAAGCAAGACTATTGGCATACAGCCGGTTAAACACCGCATCGGAGTTTTCGGTCGTTTGTTCCGCAAGATAGGGGAGGGCCTGCACTGCATACCAGGCCGGATTGGATGTAAATTCAAGCGTCAGACGGTGGTTCCGTAAGGTCTGGCTTCCACCCGACTGATCAATCAGTCTGCTGAAAGTAAATGATCCGGATTCGTTTCCGTTGATGGGCAGGGGCAGGGTTTCGGTAACCAGCATACGGTTGGTCAGTACCGGCAGCATCACCTCCTCCCCGTCGCTGTGGTTTCCGGCAACGGCTGTTATCCGTACCATCACGGCCTCCATCCCTTCGGGTATGGCGATCTCCCATTCCACAACGGTATTGCCGGCTGGTTCAGGTTCAAACGGTTTGGATGAAAGGGTATTTCCGAAAATGGCATCAACCGGGCTCATGGTCAGGGCATCGAACAGCTCAAGCCTTGCAAGCCCCTGTACCGGATGCCCTGCCAGGCTGCTTATTTTAGTCTGAATGGTCATTTTATCGCCTTCGCGGAAAAAGCGGGGCAGGTTTGGCGTTACCATCAACTCTTTGCGGGTGACCACCTCTTTGCTGAACAGTCCGTAACGCAGGCTTTCCGTATGTGCCAGACCCATGAAATTCCAGCGGGTGAGCGCCTCGGGTACGGTGAATTCCACCCAGACCTCTCCTTCCGCATTGGTGGTAAGGTGGGGGTAAAAGAATGCCGTTTCGTTAAGATTACGCCTGATTTGCGGGGGCTCAGCCTGTTTTACGGCTCCGGGCCCTGTCAGCGTCTGATCGCTGATCAGGCCATCTGTATCGTCCGCGGCCGGTGTAACAGCCATTGCCTCAGGCATGCTTTCTTCCATGTTTTTCATCATTCTGGCAGTCCTTCCCGCAGCAAACCGCCGGAATCCTCCATACATGCCGTATCCGAACCAGTTTAAAGCGTCATAGCTTCGGATTACCGGATAATCAGGTCCGGTGGTCTGTCCCGGAAGGGTATAGCCTGGACTGCTGGCAAATGCGTTCCGGGTTTCCCACTCCGGATTGTTGTATCGCCTTTCTGATAGGTTGAAATACCAGTTGTGCGGCAGGATGGCATCAAGGGAAGCATCGTACATTCCGGCCAGCAGTTCCGCATTCAGCGGCTTTTCACCGGGATCAATAATTTTCAGTTTCCATTTTTCGGTACCCCCGGGCAGAAGCGGACTCCGGAAGGTCTCAAACGCCACATTGAGCTGATTCCGGCTGTCGGGGATAGTCACAGCGGTTGAATAATGATAGCTGCGGTTATCGTAAATCAGGGTCAGACTGATTTTTATTTCTCCGGTAAAAGTCTCCGGAATTTTATAGGAAAGCACCGCCTGGGCCTGTGAAATCTTTATCCGTTCACGGTAAACCGATTGCTCCTGCATCATCACTTCAAAATACAGCCGGGCATTTTTCAGCGCTGAAGCTGTCAGTAAGCGGATTGTTTCCCCTGCTTTCGGGGCCGGGGTAAGCAAATATGCCCACAAAGCCTCATTTGCCGGCGCTTTTTTCGATTCCGGTGAAATGACCCGTACCACTTTATCAACCGTGACCCGCTCACCGAATGTATCCAGGGCGCTCAGGCGGACCAGGTAGCGGCCCGGCTCCCATTTATCCAGCCCCGCGAAGGAAACCATGCTGTCCGTTGAGGTATGATAGTTCTTCCTGAAAACGGGTTTCCCCTTTTCGCCCGGTGATTCATCTTCGTTTAGAAAAACGTCGGAAGGCAGCCTGCGGATAAACTCTTCACGGGAATAGACAGCCGTATCCGGTGCAGACCATAAGCGCGGGCGGGTTATACGGGCAGGCTCCTTCAGGGTAAATACCTCCACGCTTACCTCAACCGGGGTTTTTTCACCGTTCAGATTGGTGGTGCTAAGTTTATAACTGCTCCCCGCTTCCCGGTTGATGATTTCGGGTACCGACAATTCAGCCAGCAGCGCTTTGTTGCTTACCTGTACCACCGTTGTCGCCGAACGGGTCTCCCCGTTGATATCGGTTACATCAGAATAGATGGTGTAGGTGAATAGCGGGTTGTTTTTCAGCTGTGCCTGCGGATCGGGCATGGCCGTGAAACTGATCGAAAATGTGCCATCCGGTTCCGTAACAAGGGTTCCGTTGGCTATTTCACTTGCAGGCCGGTGAAACGGATAAAAACCCCATCCAAACCTGAAAAACGGCCATGAAACCGAACGTACCACCCGGTAACTGACCACCGCACCGCTTACCGGAACTCCGGTATAACTTTCGGCCCTGCCCGGAACAGTAACCTGTTCATTCAGCCGGTAACTGCCTTTAACAGGCATAAATTCCACCTCAAATTTCGGCCGTTTGTATTCTTCCACATTAAAATAAGTACTTCCGCTTTTATTGTCGATGCGGTACTGGCCGCCCGGACCTGAAACAGGAAGTACGAAAGAACCGCTGAACGAACCGTATTTATTTGAGGTTACTTCAATCGATGAAAGCTCCCGGCCATTGGCATCGAAAAGCGAAACCACAGACTGGTTGACGGTCAATATCCGGTTATTGTCCTCTTGCGTACCAACAACTATTCCCTTGAAATAAATGGTTTGTCCCGGCCGGTATATGGAGCGGTCGGTAAACAGGAATGTCCGTGTTTTTTCCCCTGTGTTCTGACGGCTGTCGCGGTAGGGTGAAAAATAGTTCTCGGCTACCAGACGATCATTTCCAAGGGAAAAGTCAAAGGAAAGATTCCTGTAGTTTCGTTCACCGGCGCTTTTCACCAGGAACATACCTTCGGCATCGCTGTGGTAAACATCCCCGTTTTTGCGCTCATTGCTGCGTGTACGGTAGTTATACTCTCGGGTAAAGGTCTGGATTTTAACATCTTTAACTGGCTCGCCGGTTTCCCGGTTCAGCACCCTGAAAACGCCTGAACCATCATTGTTTCTGCGGTTTACATAGCTGAGGGCAGATGACCAGAAGTCCTGCATGGCAACCGGACTGCTTTTCGGGTCGAAAGCGCTGTTGGAAGATACAATCAGGAGGTGGTATCCCGCTTCGGTGGCCGGATGGATTGCCTCGATGCTGTGATTTTTGTAATCTCCGGTTTCGGGGAGACGGATATTCCACTCTCTCAGGGATTTTAATTTCAGGTATTTTTCAGCCGAACGTTCGCTGTAAAGTTCCTGTTTCACATTGATATGCTCGTCGTAGTCTAATTCTATCAACCGGAACCAAAGTTGGGGGATATTCCTGAAGGTTACCAGCATCGGAAACTCCCTGCCGGGGACCACTTCTCTGTTCAGGGTGATGTCCAGTGAAGGTGCTTCGATTGAATTCAGGATAATTTTACAATTTTTTGCTCCATCGCTGTCCGGATATTGATCAATGGCTTTCAGGCACCATTCGCGGGCAATCACGTAATAACGGCCGGTTTCCTCTCCCGGGACATCAAAATTCTCTTCTTTTTCCTGCCAGAAGCGGGCAATTTTTTCGATTACATCGGCGGCAACAGCATTGCCCCTGTATTTTTCCTCCAGCCGGAGCAGGGTGGCCAGGTACAGGCTGTCGGCCGACCTTACGTTCCCGTTGGTTCTTACAAAACCGAGGCGTTTAAGTGCGGCATCCATCAGCGGAAGCGGGTCGACGGAGCCGGAGTGGAATTTTTCGACCGCCTGCGCGATCTTTAACGCCTGATAATGAAAGGAGAGGGTATCGGATGTTTGTATGGTAAGTTCTGTAAACACCACGGATTCAGCCAGCATGCCGGGATCCTGCATTGTAAAAGGCCTTACGGGGCGGGTAATGGAGGCTTCGTCATTCATATAGAAATCGATGGCCCTGTGTGCCAGGAAGTCATAAAGCGTTGGCCGGAATTTTTTCGATCCTTCCGCGGTTTCCAGTATGGGGTCGTACCCTTTCAGCGAAACCGATTGCAGAAGGCCGGCATTTGCAAGAGAGGCACTATATAGCTGTGAAACCTTTTCCACAAAGCGGCGGGCATCCCAGGTCGCCATGTCCGTTGACCGGTCATTGTGTACGACGGTCTGACCGAGGATGCGGTAGCGGTTTTGCTGATAATACTGCCAATAGAGCTCGGCCAGCATCGAGTTCAGCACCTGCCGGGCCGGTTCCGCTTTTAAGGACAGATTTTTTTCTGTTTCACCGATATACTTTTCAATGAAATTTTCCTCGAAATCGCCGCGCAGTCTTAATTGATAGATCGATGCCTTCAGGAATTCCGGCATATCGCCCTTCTTTTCCGTTTCCGGAAGGTAAGCGTTCACCAGATCCAGCGCCGATTGCGGAAGCCCCTGCGCTACCAGGGAGTCAACCGTTTTCCAAAATCCGTTGCCGTTGCCGCTTGTTGTCATCCCCTGATCAGGTTTAGCGGTTGCGGATTGTGAATGAAGGAAACCCAGGGCAATGGCTGTTACCATGACAAATAACAGGCTGATAGCCAGAAAAATATACTTTTTCATAAGAAGAATTTGTTATTTTCAATTCAAAGAAATTTATGAGATTTCAGTATCCCTCCGAGCGGGTAATTATTAGATGCAAGTTACGGCTTAATTCCATAAGCATCGCTATTTCTTTGATGCTGCGCCGTTTCCGTTACCTGAAGGCACTTTCGAAGAAAGGGGATTTCTCAGGCCTTGGTAACTGATGAGTTCCATTTTTACGGAACCAACGATGACCGCCGATTTCACCATTACCGGAAGGCGGTTGAGGTCGTCGGTGATGTACAATTCCATGGGATAAGGCTCGCTGAATACTTCGCCTTTGATGACCATGGGCTTAAATTTCAGGCAATTGAAAGTGCCGAGTTCGGTTTTTATTTGTTCACGCCCCAGGAAAACGATTTTGGATACATACAGGGAGTCGTCGAGGAAAAACGGGAGGGGAAAGGATTCATTTGGCTTTACCCCGGTAATGTCGAGGGTACGTGCATAATAGAAAACGGAGAGTATGTCCTGGGTGTTTTCGGGAATCTTCTTAACGGCATTCCGGCTTATGGCCAGGCCGTTGTTTTGCCTGAAGGTAACTTCATCGTCTTTCTTGTAACCTCCTTCGCGGGTGCGGCGGATAAAATACCAGGGAATCAGTGCCTCACGGTCGATAAAGGTTTCAAACCGGTCGTTTACCTTAAAAAACAGGTTAAAAGCACCCTTCGACTGCCCGGTGCCAATCACGTGGTAAGTTTCACGGCCGCTTTTGGTTACCGGTTTATTCTTTACTTCAAGTTTTGCTTCACCGGCAGTTACTTTACCGGTAAGCAATGAATGGTAATACACCCTGAAAGTCAGCTTTTCACCATGGCCAAAGGCGGTGTTGTCCACTTTCCGGTAGGGCTGGGAATAAACCGTACCAACTGTCAGTACCATTATGGTGAAAAGAAGATACCCGGATATATTTCGCCTTTTATTCATCAGTCCTGTTTTCTGCAAAGTTTGCAAAAAGTGTTCCAAAACGGGGAATTGCCTTTTGTTTAACAAATATACGGGATCAATGTTACTTGTAAAAAGGAGAATCGGGTGTTAACAGAATTACACAAAAACCTCTGTTCCGTCATAAGAAGGGACCTTGAAGTAATCCTGCCGGGAATGTACAGGCGGATGATTGGTTATACGGACATGGCGGGGTGCGGAGGATAAAATTCCTGTTACACCGCTACATTCGCGATTTTTCCCGGCACCGCAATAATCTGTTTGAGCGGCTTTCCTACAGGCCATTTGGCCGATTCGGATGTGATGTTATGGCATTTTCTGTTTCAGGGACCGGAAGGCCAGGCGGTGTTTATGCTTGAAATGGACCTTTAACGGTAACAATATACTCCGGTTAATTTTAGTCTGAGTTCCTGGCATTATTTGCCGTTACACGGCAGACATAAACTGTATCTATGGGTTTTAATGTGAGGCTCCAGGGGGCGATTTTCATCGAAGAAGAATAGAGACTGCCAAAATTGTTACCGGAGAAAAAGGTCAGCGGACAGAATTCTTCATAATACTTTCCGGTTATTTCCAGGGTAAGGTTTTTACTGAAATCCTGCCTCGGTATATTGGCCGGATAGATGAATACATCGCCGGGCCTGACTTCAGGAGTTCCTGTTTCATACTGTTTTAATCCGTAACTTGTTGTATACCACTGCCAGCCCCAGTGGCCGGCTGTCCAAACGCCGGCAGGTTGCAGTGCTGCAGATTTCTCCGCCATTCTTCTGTAGAATCCCGCGTAAGTATAATCTGAAACTCCAAGCATAAGACCCATGAAAACAGTTGCTGCCAGCGAAAGCCTGTTTATTGCTTTCCCTGAATTTTCAAATATCCCGGATGTGAAAAGCAAAATAAAAGGAAGTATCAGCAGAATGTGTCTGGTTGCCATAAAAGGGGCAAAAAGTATCATAAATGACGCCAGTGCAGCGGCAAAAAGGAATATGGTAAATGCTCCGGTACTGATATACTGCTGAAACCCGTTTTTCCGGGATTCTGTCAGGAATTTGCTGAGAAGCACGGTAAAAACAATCAGTCCGTTCAGGACAAACAGAACATTGAACAGATCGCTTAAACCTGATTCGGGGACAAAACCCATGGCAAAAGCAATGACCAGCAGGAGAAAGAGGGAAAATAAGACAAATATGCCGGTTCGCACGAATGGCCTCTTCAGGCAGCCATAAACCATAGCAGCCGAAAAAAATGCCATTGAGCCGGTGGCAGCCAGAAAAGACCATAAGCGATTGATGTGCAGCCCGCTTCTGGGCCTGTCAAGAAAATGAACAGAACCATATTCCATGAAATTCCACACCGACCAGAGAGAAAGCATGCCCAAAGGGATCAGCAGCACCACCAGGAATTTGTATTCCCGCCGGATGATAATCACCAGCGTTAGCACGACAAGCAGGGGCAAAACGGAGTATTTTATAAGCAATCCAATACCCATAAAAAGTGCGGAAAAACCATATCCGATGCCTTTACTATCTCCTTCTGCCCTGACCAGAAAAAGTGCGGCCGCCAGCACCGTCACCAGTAAAGGGACATCGGTCATCAGGTTCTGGTTTACTACCAACGCCGGGTTCAATGCAAACAACACCAACAGGAGGCTTCCATTATTAAGCCTCAGCCTGTCTGTTAATTTTCTGAACAGAAGCAAGGCCAGCAAGGTAAATGCCGACATAAACAGGTGTAATGCTGTTTCGCCGGCACCCAACAGCGAAATCGCCAGGGCAAGCAGGTAGAAAAACAGCGGAGGCTGGTTGTGGGTGTAGAGCGGGGTTGGATAATCCAGCCAGTTGATGTTACCCGACATGGGTGCAGCAGGGTGTTCCCTGATCCACAACGCGGCTTCCAGGTGAAAGGTGTCGTCGATGTGATAGGCCTTGCTGATGTTTATGGCCGTTAATACCACCCACAACAGGAGTATCAGGTAGTTACGGTTACTGCTGTCAGTTACCGGATGATTTTCGGGCAAATCAGACATCTGATTTATGACTAAGGTTCACTATTTAAGCCTGATACTGAGCGGATCATGTTCTTTACAGCCTCTTCCTGCCAGCCGGCGAATATTTCAGATCACCACATTCACGATTTTCCCCGGCACCACGATAATCTTCCTGGGCGGCTTTCCTTCAAGCCATTTGGCGGATTCAGGCGCGGATACCACGGCATTTTCTATTTCGGAAACCGGAAGGCCCAGGGGGAGCTCCAGGAGAAAACGCATCTTACCATTGAACGAAACAGGGTATTTGAACGTGTTTTCGACGGTAAAATTTTCGTTGTAAACAGGGAAAACTGCCGAGGTAACACTCCCGGTATTGCCCAGCAAACTCCATAATTCTTCGGCAATGTGCGGGGCATAGGGCGATATCAGTACGGTAAGTTCGCTCAGGATGCTTCTGTTGCTGCATTTGAGGTCGGTAAGCTCATTCACACAAATCATAAACGAACTCACCGCGGTGTTGAACGAAAACCGTTCAATATCATCCTGCACTTTTTTAATTGTTCTGTGCAGCACTTTCAGTTCTGCTGCAGTTGGGGCGCTTTCGCTGATGTTAAAGTTATTGTCGAAATCGTGATAAAGTTTCCAGAGTTTACGCATAAACCTGAAAACGCCTTCAATGCCGTTGGTATCCCAGGGCTTCGACTGCTCCAGCGGGCCCAGGAACATTTCGTACAAACGCAGGGTATCAGCGCCGTAACGTTCGATCAGGTCATCGGGGTTTTGTACGTTGTACTTCGATTTCGACATCTTCTCCACTTCCCAGCCGCAAATGTATTTCCCGTCTTCAAGCACAAAATCAGCCCCTTCGAACTGGGGTTGCCAGCGGATAAATGCTTCTATGTCGAGCACGTCGTTGTGCACAATGTTAACATCTACATGAATAGCCTGAACGTCATAGTCTTTTTTCAGGTTGTAGCTTACAAACTTATTGGTACCCGTTACCCTGTATACAAAATTGGAACGTCCCTGGATCATTCCCTGGTTGATGAGCTTTTTAAACGGCTCATCTTCAATGGCAAGGCCAATGTCAAACAGGAACTTATTCCAGAAACGCGCGTAAATCAGGTGGCCGGTGGCATGTTCGGCCCCTCCCATGTAAAGATCCACGCTTTTCCAGTACCCGTTGGCTTCTTTTGAAAAGTATTCCCGATCGTTGCAGGGGTCCATGTAGCGGAGATAGTAGCCGCTGGATCCGGCAAAACCGGGCATGGTATTGGTTTCCAGCGGATAACCCTGGCTGCTTACCCAGTTTTTAGCCCTCGCAAGCGGTGGTTCGCCTGTTTCGGTAGGGAGGTAGGCATCCACTTCCGGCAATTCGAGCGGCAGTTCTTCTTCACTAAGGGTGTAGGGCATGCCGTCTTTGTAGTAAACCGGGAATGGCTCCCCCCAGTAGCGCTGCCGGCTGAAAATGGCATCGCGCAGCCGGAAATTTACTTTTCCGTACCCTATGCCCAGTTCTTCAATTTTCCGGATGGTGGTGGTGATGGCTTCCTTTACTTCAAGACCGGTGATGAAGCCGCTGTTAATCATTACCCCCTCTTTGGAGTCGTAGGAATCTTCCCATTCCGACGGATCGACCGGTGTTTCGCCCTTACGGGAAACCACCTGGCGGACGGGCAATCCGAAATGCCGTGCAAAAGCAAAGTCGCGGCTGTCGTGGCCGGGAACAGCCATTATGGCTCCGGTTCCGTAGCCCATCAGCACGAAATCGGCCACCCAGACGGGAATTTCTTCCCCGCTCAGTGGATTTATGGCATAGGCCCCGGTAAATTCACCCGTAACTTTTTTCACCTCGGTCATGCGCTCGCGTTCGCTGCGGTTTTTGGCCCATTGCACATATTCTTCCACCCTGGCGCGGCAGCCGGGTGTGGTGATGGCTTTTACAAAAGGATGCTCGGGGGCAAGTACCATAAACGTTACACCGAACATGGTATCGGCCCGGGTGGTAAATATTTCCAGTTTCTGATCAAATCCTTTGATGGCAAACTCCGCTGAGCAGCCTTCCGAACGTCCGATCCAATTACGCTGTATTTCTCTGAGTGATTCCGGCCAGTCGATGTGGTCGAGGCCGTTGAGCAGGCGGTCGGCATAGGCCGTGATGCGCAGCAGCCATTGTTTCATGGTTTTGCGTTCAACCGGGTGACCCCCGCGCACCGAAAAACCGTCGCTTACCTCGTCGTTGGCCAGCACCGTGCCCAGGGCAGGGCACCAGTTTACCATGGTGTCTGCCAGATAAGCCAGGCGGTAATTCATCAGCACCTGTTGCTGCTGTTGTTCATTCATCGAAATCCATTCAGCGGCAGTAAATACCTTGGTATCGCTGCATGCCGCCTCAACCCCCGCATTTCCGGATTTTTCGAATGCCGCAATCAGGGAGCTGACAGGCTCCGCTTTATTTGTGGTTTTATTATACCATGAGTGAAAAAGTTGTACAAAGGTCCATTGTGTCCATTTGTAATAGGCCGGATCGCTGGTACGCACCTCGCGGTCCCAGTCGTAAGAAAAGCCGATTTTATCCAGTTGCTCCCGGTAGCGGGCAATATTCTTTTCCGTTGTAACGGCAGGATGTGTGCCGGTTTGTATGGCATATTGCTCGGCCGGAAGTCCGTATGCATCGTAACCCATGGGATGCAGTACGTTAAAGCCCTTCAGCCGCTTGTAACGCGCATAAATATCTGAGGCAATGTATCCCAGCGGATGCCCTACATGCAGCCCTGCTCCCGAAGGGTAGGGAAACATGTCGAGTACATAATATTTTGGTTTACTGTGGTCAATATCAGTTTTGTAAGTCTTGTTTTCAGCCCAGAATTGCTGCCACTTCTTTTCTATTTCCCTGTAGTTGTAATCCATTGGTCGCTTTCTTTATAAGGGTGCAAAGGTAGGAAGAATCTGGCATTCAATTTTTGCGGGAAGAAAGTCCCTCTTTATAGTCCCGGTTACTTTGCGTTGTTCATTAAGTGATTCGTTGGTTTTGACCATCCCGATCGCCTTCATGACACCGAAACTTCTGATATTACCGGGGTTTTTTAAAAATTTTTGCTGCCCGGTTAACCCTGGGGAGGGATCTTTTCTGCATTTCGTCAACCCTGATTAAACAGGACAGAACAGATTTTTTTTCTACCTTCGCAGCATAAACCTGCTTATGTCGCGCCACGAAGATAAACTCAGCCGGAGGCGGTTGCAAACCTCCACCGCCACTACCATTATCAGCATCTCCCTGGTGCTGTTTATGCTTGGCCTGCTTGGTCTTATCGTGCTGCATGCACAAAAACTTTCCAATTATGTCAGGGAGAACATCGGTTTTTCGGTAATCATCAAGGAAGAGGTAAAAGAGGCCGGCATCGTTGAGTTTCAGAAAAAACTGGATCTTGAAGATTTTGTGAAATCCACCGAGTACATTACCCGCGAAAAAGCCGCCGAAGACCTGACCAAAGAGCTGGGCGAGGATTTTGTGGATTTCCTGGGATATAACCCGCTACTGGCATCGATCGACATCCGGCTGAAGGCGGATTACGCCAACAACGACAGCCTGAAGATGCTCGAAAACCGGCTGATTGCCAATCCCATCGTGAAGGAGGTTTTCTACCATAAATCATTGGTTGAGCTGGTAAATCAGAATATCCGCAGGATCAGTATTGTAATTCTTGCCTTTACGGCTGTGCTCCTGTTGATTTCCGTCGCGCTGATCAACAACACCATCCGTCTGAGCGTGTACAGCAAGCGGTTTATCATCCGGAGCATGCAACTGGTGGGCGCCACGCAGCGCTTTATCCGCAAGCCCTTCCTGCTGAAGAGCCTGCTGCACGGGTTTCTGAGCGCCCTGATCGCCATTGTGCTGCTGGGCGTTGTATTGTACTTCTCGCGCAGGGCACTGCCCGAACTGGTTGACCTGCAGGATATCGATATGTTTCTTTCGCTGTTTGGCATTGTAACGGCGCTGGGCTTGCTGATTACAGGGGCCTCCACCTTTTTTGCCGTGCGGAAATTTCTGCGGATCAGTCAGGACCGGCTTTATTAGAGAGAGCCTGTTGAAAACACCGTTGCAGATGAAGTTTACGGCGGATGTTGAAAATTATAAATATTAATCACAGAGTTCAAAAATCAGGAACGATGAATATAAAGAAATCAGATAAGGAAGTTGCCCCCAGAAAAGCACCCGCCGCGGGCGATAAAGCCATGCAATTTGCCTTTGGCCGTGAAAATTACCGCCTGATGCTGATCGGGCTGGCAGTGATTGCCCTGGGATTTATCCTGATGGTGGGCGGAGGATCTGACGATCCTTATGTGTTCAACGAAGGCATGTTTAATTTCAGGAGGCTTACCCTGGCTCCGCTGCTGATACTGGCCGGGTATGTGATTGAAATTTACGCGATTATGAAAAAACCGCGCGACTAAGCAATGACAGTTATCGAGGCCATTATCATTGCGATTGTCGAAGGAATTACCGAGTTCCTTCCCGTCTCTTCCACAGGCCACATGATCATTACCCAGGAACTGCTGGGGATGGAAATCGATGATTTCGTAAAGGCTTTTACCGTTAATATTCAGTTCGGGGCCATCCTCTCTGTGGTCGTGCTTTACTGGAAGCGGTTTTTCCAGAGCCTTCAGTTTTACTATAAACTCTTTGTTGCCTTTATTCCGGCCGCCGTTATTGGTTTTCTGGCCGGTGATTTTATTGACTCCATGCTCGAAAGCGTGGTGGTGGTGGCCGTTATGCTGGTGCTGGGAGGCGTTGTGCTGGTGTTCGTTGACAAATGGTTCAACAAACCGGCTGCCGATCAGACCGTTACCTATCCGACGGCATTCAAAATCGGACTTTTTCAGTGCATCGCCATGATTCCCGGTGTTTCGCGTTCGGCGGCAACCATTATCGGGGGAATGACCCAGAAACTCGGCCGCAAAACCGCCGCCGAATTTTCATTTTTCCTGGCCGTGCCCACCATGTTTGCCGCGGCAGGGTATAAACTGATGCAGAATTATCAGACCATTACCGCCGAAAATATCGATATCCTGCTTATCGGGAATGCCGTAGCTTTTGTTGTGGCAATGATTGCCATCAAATCGTTTATCAGTTTTCTTACAAAGTATGGTTTCAGGGTATTCGGATATTACCGCATTCTGGTGGGACTGGCAATTCTGATTATGATTGCCCTCGGTTACGATTTAAATATTGCCTGATGGACTGTCGTTTCGAAGAAGGGGAAGTCCTGCTGATCAATAAACCGCTGAAATGGTCATCGTTTGATGTAATCAACCGTTTCCGGTATTTTCTGCGCAAACAGTGCGGCATTCAGAAGATCAAGGTCGGCCATGCCGGAACGCTTGATCCGCTGGCCGACGGACTGCTGATCGTTTGTACGGGCAGGTTTACCAAACGCATCGAAGAATTTCAGGGACAGGAAAAGGAGTACACCGGCACCTTCAGGCTGGGCGCTACCACCCCCTCATTCGACCTGGAACACGAACCGGACCAGACCTTTGAAACGGACCATATTACCCCGGAAATGATCCGGCAGGCTGCAGCAGGCCTGACCGGCGATATCATGCAAGTGCCTCCCGTGTTTTCAGCCATCAAAATCGGGGGGAAAAGAGCATACAAATTTGCGCGGAAAGATAAAGATCCTGAGTTGTCAGCCCGCCCGGTAAATATCCGTGAATTTGAAATTACCCGTATTCAGATGCCGGAGGTTGATTTCCGGATCAGTTGCAGCAAAGGCACCTATATCCGTTCCATTGCCCGCGATTTTGGACTGGCACTAAATAGCGGGGCCCACCTCACTGCCCTCAGGCGAACAAAAATTGGTGATTTTTTGCTGAAGGATGCATGGGAACTCGAAGAGTTGATGGCGCATATCAGAAAGTCTTATGGCACCGCATCCGGAAGCGGGGATGATGAAAAGCAGGAAGGGATGTAACATTTTCGGGCGTATACATCCTGAACTTTAATCTTGTCAGGTAATCGGAACCGGATACTCCGGCAGCAAACCATAGCCGGATGCCTGCTCAGAAACTTTTAAACCCGATAATTTCCCTTACCTCGCGGATGGTTTGTCCGGCACTGGCATGCGCTTTTTCTTTACCCATATTTACCACCCTGCGCAGGTAGTTGTTGTCAGCGGCGAGTTCGCGCATCTTTTCACGGAAAGGCTCTGTAAAGGCGATGGCATCTTCGGCCAGTTGTTTTTTCATATCGCCGTAACGGATGCGGCATTCGTTGTATGCCTCCTCAAAATGCGCGAGGGTTCCGGGCGCTGAGAGCGCTTTCATCAGGGCGAAGATATTTTCGATGGCCTGAGGTTTGGGCTGGTTGGGCTCGGTGGGGCCGCTGTCGGTAACTGCTTTCATAATCTTTTTGCGGATAACGGCCGGCTCGTCGTTCAGGAAGATGGCATTGCCTTCACCTTCTGACTTGCCCATTTTGGTGCTGCCGTCGAGGCCGGGGATTTTTATAAGCTGCTCGCCGAAGTTATAGGCTACCGGCTCGGGGAAATAATCCACCTTGTACAGGCGGTTAAAGCGGTTGGCAAAGGTACGGGTCATCTCGAGGTGCTGTTCCTGGTCTTTGCCTACGGGCACCTTGTGCGCTTTGTGGATGATGATGTCGGCGGCCATCAGCGTCGGGTAGGTCAGCAATCCGGCATTGATGTTGTCGGGTTGTGAGCGGGCTTTGTCCTTGAAGGAGGTCACACGCTCCAGCTCGCCCAGGTAAGCATTCATATTGAGGAAGAGATAGAGTTCGGCGGTTTCGGGCAGGTCGCTCTGCAGGTAAAGGGTCGCCTTTTCGGGATCGAGCCCGGCAGCCAGGTAGTCAATCAGCACACTTTTTACATTGCCATGCAGGTCGGCAGGGGTAGGGTGGGTGGTAAGAGAATGGTAATCAGCAATAAAGAAATAGCAGTTATTTTCATTCTGCATTTTGATAAAATTCTTCAGTGCCCCGAAATAATTACCGAGGTGAAGGTTTCCTGTGGGCCTGATGCCGCTGACAACTGTATCCATAACAATGTTTGGGTAAAAAAATCCGGACTTTTATCGCTGAAAGCCCGGTACAAAAATACTGCGAAAATCTTTAGGAAACTGCTTTTATACAGATAACGGGCAGTTGCTTACATTTTTATCTCGTCATCCACCTTGTTGAAGAAATGATATTCCAGGAAATGGTAGGATGGCATAGGGGAGAGCCTGATCCACCGTTTGAATTTGAAATACCATTTCATGCGGATGGACGGGAATCCATGCACAAGGTAGGCATAGACAAAGGGGTGGAGGTTTATTTTGATGAAGGGTTCATTCTGGTCGTGGATCAGGTAGCGGATATTATTTTCTATCTGATCGATGTGAATGATGCTGGGTTTGATTTCGCCGGTTCCGCCGCAGGCCGGGCATTTCTCGAGGATCTGCACATTCATTTCGGGCCTTACGCGCTGACGGGTGATCTGCACCAGGCCGAATTTGCTGGGTGGCAGAATGGTATGCTTGGCATGGTCTTTTGCCATTTCCTCTTTCAGCTTCTGGTAAAGCTTGCGGCGGTTGCCCCCTTCGTGCATATCAATAAAGTCCACCACAATGATTCCGCCCATATCGCGCAGGCGGAGCTGACGGGCAATCTCGGCAGCCGCTTCGAGGTTAACAGCCAGGGCGTTCATCTCCTGCGAGATCTCCGAATTAACCCGGTGACCGCTGTTCACATCGATTACATGCAGGGCTTCGGTATGCTCAATAATGAGGTAAACCCCGCTTTTGATGGTAATGATTTTCCCGAAGGAGTTCTTGATCTGTTTGTCGATGCCAAAGTGCTCGAAAATTGGCACTTTGCCTTTGAAGAGCTTTACGATCTCTACTTTATCGGGCGCAATGGTCTTTATGTACGCCTTAATTTCTTCATAGATGCCTGCATCGTTAACATGGATATTGTTAAACGACTCGTTCAGCAGGTCGCGGAGGATGGCGGTGGTGCGGTCTATCTCGCTCAGGATGCGCTGGGGCGCTTTGGCACCCGGCAGTTTGGCAATCACGGCATCCCATTTCGAGGTAAGGTTACGCAGATCGGCATCAAGGTCGGCCACCTTTTTGTTTTCAGCTACCGTGCGGATAATTACGCCGAAATTCTTAGGTTTAATGCTGGTAATCAGTCGCTTGAGCCTGTTGCGCTCTTCCACGCTCTTGATCTTCTGCGAAACGGAAACCCTTGTGGAGAAAGGCACCAGCACCAGGTAACGGCCGGCAAACGAAATTTCCGACGAAACCCTGGGCCCCTTGGTGGAGATGGGTTCCTTGGCAATCTGTATCAGTACCTGCTGGTTCTGGGTAAGCACGGAGGTAATCTTGCCGGTTTTTTCAATATCCGGCTCCGGCTCCATATCAGCAATGGTGGGGGTCTCGGGCTTTCCGGTAAGGGTCAGTTTCAGCAGTTTATTCAGTGAATTGACCTGTGGACCAAGGTCAAGATAATGGAGAAAAGCGTCTTTTTCGTAGCCTACATCAACAAAAGCAGCATTCAGCCCGGGCATGATCTTCTTGACCCTGCCGAGATAAATATCACCTACCGAAAAATTATTATTACTTTTTTCCTTGTTGAGTTCGACGAGGTCTTTGTCTTCAAGCAAAGCAATGTTCACTTCCGAAAGACCGGCATCGATAATCAGTTCCTTATTCAAAATCCTGATTTTTAAGATGTAGTAAGGGCTGCAAATGGTTATAGCTGTTTAACCCCCGGGTTTAACAGAAAACCTGACAGTAGCAGGAATTTTTCCACTACATGCCCCCGATGGTAAAAAACATGGGGGCATGCAGTGGTTTTCCCAAATCAAGAAAACTTATTTCTTTTTATGTCTGTTCTTGCGCAAGCGTTTTTTCCGCTTGTGCGTTGCCATTTTATGTCTTTTTCTTTTTTTTCCGCTGGGCATGATAAATTGATTTTAAAAGATGAACAACAGCTTATTTTACCTTGTTCTTAACTTCGTTGACGAAGGTCTTGGCAGGTTTAAAAGCGGGAATATTGTGAGCCGGGATGATGATCGTGGTATTCTTTGAAATGTTACGACCGGTTTTTTCAGCCCTTTTTTTTGTAGTGAAGCTGCCAAAGCCCCTGAGGTAAACGTTTTCACCATTGGCCAGTGAATTTTTCACTGCATCCATGAAAGCCTCAACAGTTTGCTGTACAGCAACCTTTTCAATATTGGTCTTACTAGCAATTTCAGCTACAATCTCTGCTTTTGTCATGTTGATTGAGTTTTTTAAAGATTTGAGAATAAATTTTTTAACGGGCTGCAAATATAAAGGTTTTTGAAACAAAACGAAAAAAATGCAGTTTTTTTAGGGGCAATTGCCTCAATTTAAGATATTTTCAGCAAAATGAACGATTTTCAGCGGAAGTTAATCCAATGGTACAATTTAAATAAAAGGGATTTGCCCTGGCGGCAAACGCTTGACCCTTACCGGATATGGGTTTCAGAAATTATCCTTCAGCAAACCCGTGTCGATCAGGGGCTTGCCTATTACGAGCGTTTTATTGCCCGTTTCCCTGATGTAAGGCAACTGGCTGAAGCCGATGAACAGGAAGTGCTTTCGGTGTGGAAAGGCCTGGGCTATTACAGCCGCGCCCGCAATATGCACCATACCGCCCGCAGTGTTGTTCAGGAACACGCAGGGGTATTTCCGGGTTCGTATTATCAGCTGCTCAGGCTGAAAGGCATCGGGAAGTATACCGCCGCGGCCATCGCCTCCATTTGCAGCTACGAGCCGGTCCCCGTGGTGGACGGGAATGTGGTCAGGGTGTTTTCACGGTTATTCGGCTTTGGTGCGGCAGCAGGCACAACGGCATCATTTAATAAGGTATGGGAACGCTCCTCAGCCTTGATTGACAGGGATGATCCCGGCACCTACAATCAGGCCGTGATGGAATTCGGTGCGCTCTGCTGCAAACCCGCCAATCCCGGTTGTGGACAGTGTATCTTCCGGAACGACTGCTTTGCCTTTGGCAATCAGATGGTCGATAAACTGCCTTTGAAGAAGAAGGAGCTAACAAAGCGGGAGCGCTGGTTCACGTATCTTTATGTTCCCGTTGGTGGCGGTAAGGTGCTGATGCAGCAACGCCCGCAGGGGGATATCTGGCATAATCTCTGGGAACTGCCGCTGATTGAAGCCGATCACCTGCTTGGCCCGGCGGAAGTGAGTGCCCATCCGGTCGTAAATCAAGGCGGGGAGCAGGCGGAAATAATTGGGGTAAATCCGAAAGATTACCGGCATATCCTGACCCATCAGATCATCCATGCGCGTTTTTATGAGATTATCGGCTATCGGGCCGGAGAACCTTTTGAATCAGGAGATTACCGGGCGATGGAAGACCCGTTGATTACCGGACTGCCTGTATCCCGGCTTACGGATAGGTACCTGCATTGGCGGGCAGGAAATATGCAGGGTCATTGAAATTCAATTTATTATCTCCGGAAGGCAGGGAAATTAATGTTTTGGTGCGCTGCACCTATTGATGTCACGGTGCGTTGCACCTGATGATGTTTCGGTGCGCTGCACATGTGGAGTGAGCGGGGACCAGGCAAGAAATTCCGTTTGTTTTTCGTGGTGTTATGCAGTATATTTGTCATTATAACAGGCTAAACAAAAAGCAATATGGCAAGAGGTGTCAACAAGGCGATCCTGATTGGTAATCTGGGCAGGGATCCTGAAATTCAGAATTTTGACAAGGGTGTGAAGAAGGCATCATTTTCGCTGGCCACCACTGAAACTTACCGCAACCGCGAAGGGCAGGAGATGGAGCAAACGGAATGGCATAACATTATCCTCTGGCGCGGACTGGCCGAGATCGCAGAGAAATTCCTGAGGAAAGGGTCACAGGTTTATATTGAGGGCCGTATCCGGAACCGCTCCTACGAAAAAGACGGACAAAAGCGCTACATAACCGAAATAGAAGGGGATACGCTGAACCTGCTGGGATCAAGGCAGTCGAACGATTCTTCCTCTTACCAGGAAAATCAGCCAGCTGCACAACCTGCACCCCCGCCCGTGCAGGAGCCGGAAGATGACCTGCCATTCTGAACCGGAATAATTTGATTTAATAAGTCTTACCCTGTCACCCTTTACGGCAGGGCATGGTGTTGTGCTCAGGCCTTTCCGCTCAGCGATTTGGGGATTCTGCCGTTTTTGATGGACTCCGAACGCAGGCGGCGGCCAACGATGCGTTCCGTCATGGCTCCCGTTTCGAGGATGCGGTCGATGTCGAGGTTGGTTTGAATGCCCATCTCATCCATCATTACCACCATATCCTCTGTTGTAACAAGTCCGGTAATGCCGGGATCTTTATAATAGTATGAGCCGGTTCCGGCCACGGGCACCCCGTCCACAAAGTTGGCCGGCTGTCCGCCTATCCCCCCGAGGGTTGATTCATAATTGGTCATGCCGGCCTGCAAAGCGGCCAGCACATTGGCCAGGCCCCAGCCCCGGGTGGTGTGGAGGTGTACAATGTGTTTTTCGGGATTCGGAATGCTGTCGAGCAACATCGAAAAATAACGGTACACCCGGTCGGGCGAAGCGGAGCCGTCGTGATCGGCGTGCTCCACATCATTTGCGCCTATATCGAGCCAGCGTTTGGTGAAATCAATCGCTTTTTCCATCTTCGTTGGTCCTTCAATCGGGCAGCCCCAGATGGTGCTGACGGTTCCGTTTACCCTGATGCCCGCATCGTGTGCCAATGGAATGTATTTTTCGGCCATCTTCCAGTAATCGTCGAGCGACAACCCGGAATTTTTCCGGTGGTGCGATTCGCTGGTGGAAACCATCAGCAGGATGCGGTCGGGCCCCCAGCCCTCCTTGCGGGCTTCAATGGCGCGCTCTATGGCCTTTTCGCGGATGGTCACCGCGGTAATGCTTACCCCGCCGATCAGATGGGCTACCGCTTTGCTTTTGCGGATGCCTTTGAGCAGGGCATCGGCATCCCTGAACTGCGGCATCCCTTTGGGATTGCCCAGGTTGGTGAGTTCAATGTGCTTAAAGCCGCTGAGTATAAGCTGTTCAGCTACCCACAGCTTGGCTTCGGTGGGGATAAATTTTTCTTCGTGCTGAAATCCGTCGCGGACAGTGATATCGCCAATGGTTACTTTTTCGGGGTAGTTCATGCTTTTTACTTTTCCACTGTTAAACACCTTAACCACAGGCTTGTTCACCGGGATATGCAGTTTTGTGCATATTACGGCGATCACCGGATAATTACAGTTACATTTGAATCCGGATCAGATATTGGTCATTGATTATTCCGGGATATCCTTAAAAAATCGAAGTTCATCCCGCAAGGGCAACCTATTGATTATATCAGACAAATACACCCGGATGCTTAACCTGTCCGGGAAAATTGCAAATACATGACTACGGATACTTTTTTATTTGGAAGGATTCTGAATTACAAAAATATCGCGATTTACCCCCCCCCTTTTGTTGGTAATATACAATATTTTGTTATATATTTGATGCGACATTAAGGATAAAGGTCGGGATATATCGTATAATTGAAAAGTTTAATTGCCGGGATAAAAGATTTAATAATAAGAGGGAGAAAATAATACTAAAGTTGATTAAAACTCAAAAATCATTTCGGGTATAAGCCAGTTTAAAAACTGAGTCCGGATTCAGAAAGGAGGTTAAAAATAGCCGGTGAAACTTTATGCCCCCCAATAACGGTATTGGAATGATCTCAATAATCATAAACCGCAATTAACCCATTAAATTTAACCGGCTTATTACCGGCCACGGGGAGTTGGCTGCCCTTACTCTGACAAGCTAACCGGCAACCGCTCCCCTGCCAACCGGTAACAAGCGCAAAATTAGCAAAAACCATGAGAAATATTCATTTACGTTTTGCGTTCGTCTTTACAGCAATGCTTTCCGCTTCGCTATTATTCGGCCAAATGAATTACTGGACAACACCACCCTACAGGTTCAATATGAATCCTTCAACACCTTCCCGAACAAACATTCCTCCGGGGTTCTCCTCTTACGAAGTATCTAATGGAGCCTACGATCAAAATGGTAACCTTCTGTTTTACACTCTAGGTAATAGCCTGATTGATGCTAATGGAAATGATTTTGGCTCCTTAGGTGGATATAATCTGGACAATTGTGATGAACGCTACGGGCATTTACAAGCCGAAGTTGCAATTGTGCCGGTTCCCGGGTCCTGTAGCAGGTTTTACGTAATTTATGGTATGGACAATCCTGTTGGCGATTGCATATTACTTTATGTTACAGTTGATTGCTCAACATACATACCATCAGTAACATACAGTAAGATGACCTCAGTTTACTGTCCGCCTGATCCGCCTTATTACGCTGGCGAGGGGTTTCTGATTCCAGGTGCCGGAGGTCTGGATCATGTGAGCTTTGCAGTTTCCGCAATCGTTCAGGGCGAAGGCGCCAATGCACAAAGATATCTTTACTCAACCAGTATGGAAGGTATTTACAAATATATTATTACGGCAACTGGAATTGGTTCTGGAATCGTAACAGCCCCTTTATCACAACTTGGCCTCAACTATGATAACTTCGAGGGACTCGAAGCCGAACTCTCATGGAACCGAGATATTTTTGCCTGGATTGACCCGGTCGGTGGAAAAGTACACACCATTAGGTTAAATTTTGCTGGGGAGTTTGTTTCAGGTTCTCTTGCCAGTTACAGTCTTGGCGGGGTGCAAGGGATAGAATTTACCAATGCCACGTCAAATCCATTCCTCTACGTGACCTATCCGTTTGGGGTCAGGAAGATCAATACAGCCAACCAGACTTCAACACTCCTGAAGAATCAGGCCGGTATCAATCTGTCAAAGTCGTTTCTTGAGTATGGGAAGAATGGCAAAATTTACGGGGTTTCACCGTCTTACGACAGCCAGGGCAACCTTGTTTCTTCTACACTGGTTGGCATTGGATCTAACGATGTTTATTCCTCAGTGGATGCAGGATTTGATTCCCGTTTTTATGACATTTCAGGTAACGGGATATTTACCCTGCCCGATCAGATTGATGGAGATAACTACAATTACTTTTTTGGAAATCCATATGTTACTGTCAGCAATTTTTCACTGAATGGAATTACTCCTTCTACTAGCTGTGTAAGTGCAACAAATTTCTACAATTGTGCTCCAATTGCATTTAATGCAGTATATAGCGGCGGTAGTTCGCCTTCTCAATATAAATTCGAGATCAGGGCAACCGATGCAAACTGCAACATTATCACAGGCCAGAACTACATTAATTACAATTCAGGCTGGTTAAACGGGCAACCGGCCCCCAATACTGACCTCCGTAATTTTGCTGACAATAACAATCTCAGTTTGAGCAATGTTACTGGCAAGGTAAACATTAAATACAGCATGCGCGATGCTTGTGGAAATGAATCGGCTAAAAACTACACTATATCTTTAAGTTCTGCTCCCCAGGCTTCTATAGTTCTTGAAATTTACAACAAAAGCAACCCTCAGAATTACCTTTCGCCGTCACATTCGGTAAGTTCGCCGGTCAATGTGGGCACTGCCTCGCTCGGGTACAGGATTAATAATTCGAACGGGCTTGTGAGCTACTTCAAAGTAGTTGTTGACGAGGTTAGTTCGAATGGAAGTTTTATAAAAAATATTGTAGAACAGACATTTACAACGAATGGTGTTGGTGGATTGACTTATGAAAACCTTAACAATTATTGCGCCCGTGCCACTGCATGGCCTGCAAATCCGGGCTATGGAAACTGTAATTATACCAATCCTTCATACAACGGATACAGTGGTTATTTCAGTTATTCCAATGGCATGTATTCCTGGCAAAAATACCTGAAACTAACTGTAACAGTCGGGAATATCTGCGGTGAATCATCTGATTATTCTTATTTGTATGTTGAAACAAGGAACAATAAATCACTGCTGGACGATGAAGAATCAATGGATAATCTGAATGTGAATGATTGTAGCGTTTATCCAAACCCGGCATCCGATAACCTTACACTAACGGCTAATTTATTGGCTGATGAAGTGATTACCCTTACATTATCTGATATGAGCGGACGGATGGTTCGTACATTGCTTAACCGGGAAGCTTTACCGATGGGAAATTCTTTTAAGTTTTTTGATATTTCAGGCCTTACCCCTGGTATGTACATTTACCATATCAGTGCCGGATCATTTAGCAAAAGCGGTAAAATAGCCAAAAAATAAATTTTAGCTCAACCTCCGTGCTATGCCCAATTAGCACGGAGGTTTTATTTTCAATCATTACTGTCCCATTAAAATCTAAAATAGTTCTTTGAAAAGTTTGAAATTTAGTTAGTTGTAGTCTTTTTTCGAGCGAACGGACTTGAATATTTAGTTTTGCATCAGATTAATCTGATTGCATGTGTATTAGGACAAATACGTTTTCGCTCAACTAGTCTCGTTTCTGAATCGAAGTAAATTCAATCGTATTGTTGCCAAATACAATAGAGACAAATACGTGAAGCATTTTACTTGTTGGAATCAACTGCTTTCTTTGATGTTTGGGCAATTGTCAAATCGTGAAAGTCCTAGAGATTTGATTGTAGCACTTGATGTTCATCATTCCAAATCTTATCATTTGGGCTTGGGCAAGAATGTTTCAAAATCATCTCTGGCCAGAGCCAACCAAGACAGGGACTATCACATCTTTGAAGAGTATGCTTACTATCTGGTAAATGAAGCCAGGCAGAAACGGGTTTCTGACATCTTCAAGCTTGAAGGTAATGTCTATGCTTTTGATTCAACAACGATTGACTTGTGCCTATCCGTATTTTGGTGGGCGAAGTTCCGTAAGAAAAAAGGTGGGATTAAAGTCCATACATTATATGATGTGGAGACACAGTTACCGACATTTTTCATATCACTGAAGCTTCTGTTCACGACTCTACTGCAATGAAAGAGATCCCTTATGAATCAGGTTCATATTACATATTTGACCGTGCATATTATCACTTCAAGATGTTGTATAAGATTCATCAAATAGGGGCTTTCTTCGTTGTAAGGGCAAAGAAGAACCTTCAATACAAGATAATCAAATGGAAACGAAGATTGTAAAAGAACGTACTTTCAGATGTAACAATCGAATTGACTGGGTTTTATCCTAAGCAATACTATCCAGCTCATCTTAGGTTGGTCAGATATTGGGATGAAGAGCAAAAGCGTGAGCTAGTATTCTTAATCAATGCAATGCACATTTCTGCACCTCAAGTTGCTGAACTTTACAAGAACCGCTGGCAAGTCGAGCTTTTCTTCAAGTGGCTAAAGCAACATCTGAAAATCAAAAAGTTCTGGGGAACTACTGAAAATTCTGTTCGGATCCAAATCTACGCTGCCATGTGTACTTACTGCTTGGTGGCAATCGTCCAAAAAGACATGCAACTTGACAGAAGTACAAATGAGGTTTTGCTGATATTTAGTATTTCTTTAACAGATAAAACTCATCTTCGAGACCTATTTGAGAGAACTAAATTTCAAAATGACAAAGAACGTTTTAGGCTTAATGAGCCAAATTTGTTTAATTTTTAATAACGTCCCAATTTTAATGGGACACTAGTGATTTTCAATCAATGAAAAAGATTTTTCTTTTATTATTTTTTGTTTTATTTTTCTTTAAGGCACAGCCTCAAAACATTATGTTTAATCCTTCCTTTGAATATTATACTGCTGATTGTAACGACATTAACTTTGGTACTTTTGTAGCATATGATAGTTCCAAAGTTCATAATTGGTTCTCATTAAATAACATGTTATTGTATTATAATACTTGTTCAACATGGCCGGGTAATCATTACTCAGTTCCGAATAACATTCAAGGTTTCCAATATCCCAGAACTGGTGCAGCTTATTTCGGAATTTTAGTATACTATTATGAAGGTGCTTCTGATATACGAACTTATTTGTCGGGCACTGTTAAAATGCCATTATTATCGGACTCAGTATATTGTGTTGAATACTTTGTTTGCCTTCCTGAACGTGGTTCAAATGGTGCAATAATGAATGTAGATGCCTTTCTCAGCGAGACAATTCCTCAGTATCCACAATGGATCCCTAATCATGACCTGTTACTTGAATTACCGGCACAAATTAAATCGAAACAAATATTGAATGACAGCATCAACTGGATTAAGGTAAGCGACCTTTACAAATCCCATGGCGGCGAACGCTATATTACTATCGGAAATTTCCAGACCAGGGAGAGAACAACAAAAATCAGCTGGAGCGAGGAGCCAGATCACAGCACAGTTGTGCATTATTTCCTTGATGATGTCAGCGTAGCCCCTGCCGGTGTAAAGGCTCCGGCATTAGGCCCGGATACTTCGGTATGCCGCCATGCCATGCCCTACCGGCTTACGGCCCCGGCAGGTTACGATGCTTATGAATGGAGCACCGGTCAAACCAGCCGAAGCATTGAGGTATATGATCAGGGGAAATACACACTCACCTGCTATTTGGGCGATTGCGGCAGCCTGAGCGATGAAATAGTTATACGGTTTGATACCCCGGTATTGAATCTTGAACATGACACAACCATTTGTCGTGGCGATACAGCAGTAATTACTGCCCCTTCGGGCTTTGCACAATACCGCTGGAGCAATGGCGATACATCACGAATTATGCGCACAACCCATGCAGGGACCTATTACCTGGTTACTACCGACCGCTGCGGCACACAGCTTGATTCGGTAAAAATTGCTGTTGATACCATCCCTGCCGGTATCATAAAATTGGGCAACGATACCACAACCTGTTACAACGGGAAGGATTTCCCGATTGTTCTGTCAGCCAACACCATACTGCCTAACTACCGCTGGAGCAATGGCGATACCACCAGGCAAACCATTGTTGAAAGCAGGGGTATTTATAAGCTAAGCAGCAATTTCAGGTGCGGCGGGGTAAGCGATGAAATTTTCGTGGATGTGTGCCCTCCTGTTATTGACTTTCCGAATGCATTTACCCCGGACGGGGACGGTTTAAACGACACCTTTGGTCCGGTCCAGACCAATATGTTCATTCAAAGCCTGCTGATTTATAACCGCTGGGGAGAACTGGTATTTGAAGGCAGAACGCCCGACGCGCATTGGGATGGCAATTACCTTTCCAAACCTGCACCAGCCGGAATATACGCGTACAGGATTTTGTATTCGCCCTATGATGCCAGTGGAAAGCCTTTTACGCAAAAGGGATATGTTGTGCTGATCAGGTAAGGTACATCAAACTTTCATGCCGGAAATTGTGAGGAAGTTTCAAAGTGCAAACAGCCACAACCCCCATTGTGCTGAGCAAACACTGAACAGGGGATATCCTGTAAAATCAGTTTCATCCCGCAAGGGCAACCTATTGATTATATCAGACAAATACACCCGGATGCTTAACCTGTCCGGGAAAATTGCAAATACATGACTACGGATACTTTTTTATTTGGAAGGATTCTGAATTACAAAAATATCGCGATTTACCCCCCCCCTTTTGTTGGTAATATACAATATTTTGTTATATATTTGATGCGACATTAAGGATAAAGGTCGGGATATATCGTATAATTGAAAAGTTTAATTGCCGGGATAAAAGATTTAATAATAAGAGGGAGAAAATAATACTAAAGTTGATTAAAACTCAAAAATCATTTCGGGTATAAGCCAGTTTAAAAACTGAGTCCGGATTCAGAAAGGAGGTTAAAAATAGCCGGTGAAACTTTATGCCCCCCAATAACGGTATTGGAATGATCTCAATAATCATAAACCGCAATTAACCCATTAAATTTAACCGGCTTATTACCGGCCACGGGGAGTTGGCTGCCCTTACTCTGACAAGCTAACCGGCAACCACTCCCCTGCCAACCGGTAACGAGTGCTAAATTACTAAAACTATGAAAAATAAACTCTTCTTTTTTGCGTTCTTCTTTGAAGTAATGTTCTCTGCTTCAATTACACAAGCACAGATGAAATACTGGACCACACCTTCTTTAAAGTTTAACATATCAACTTCTATCCCATCATCAACTGCATTGCCAGGCCCTGGTGGTGCTTACTCTGTTGCTAACGGGGTTTATGATGATAATGGGAACATATTGTTTTATGTTCGCGATTACAATATTTATGGCCCTACCGGACAAAGTATCGGTATTCTGCCCGGGTATAATATGAGTGTTTGCAATGAAGCTTATACAATTTTAAACTCCGAAATTAATATAGTACCTATACCTGGTACCTGTCGTCAATTCTATGTAATTTACAGTATGGACAACCCAATCGGGTATTCCCCTGTTTTGTATGTAAAAGTAAACTGTTCAGGTACTACACCGGTTGTTACTTATGATGGTTGGGTCTATGCAAGTTGCCCATATTACTCCGGTCTTTTCCCCATTCCATATTTGGTTTCAAATCATGGAGGATGGGACAATACCGGAATGGCTGTTTCAAAAGTGATTACAGGAAGTGGATCGACAGAAAAGCGATTTCTGTTTTCAGTCGGTAATGGTGAAGTCGTTAGAAGCGAAATCACCAGTTCCGGAATTTGTGCTGGCATACCTGTTGTGACAGCTGATGAACTACAGATTGATATTCTAAATTTTGAAGCTTTTGAAGCTGAGCTTTCTTGGGGTACCAACTATTTTGCATGGTCATCCGATAATGGAAAGGTACATGTAATTAACATTTTCCCATTAAGTGGTAATTATGTATCTGGAAGTCATCAAAGCTATTCCATACCTGGGGCTAAAGGAATTGAATTCACACTATATGAAACCAATCCCAAACTTTATGTCTCAGGACGAAATGGTCTTACTCAGATTCTTACGTCGAATCAGTCACAATCGTTGATATCAACCGGCACATTTGATTTGACAAATGCACAACTTGAGTATGCTAAAAATAACAGGATTTACGGAATTTCTCCAACTTATGACGGGCAAGGTAATTTGATAGCTACAACCTTGGTTGGCATTAACTGGGGCAATAATACCTTTACTTCCGTCAATGCAGGATTTGATTCCCGATATTTAGAATCAGGATCATATACCTACGGTGTATTTACTCTTCCGGACCAAATTGATGGCGAAAATTACGCTTATTTTAATGGAACTCCGGCGGTTCTAATCTCAAATTTTACCATCAACGGAAGTGTTCCTATTGGAAATTGTGATGAAGGAGGATATGGCAAGTATTGCCAGAATAGTGCATTAAGTTTCAATGCAACGTATTCAGCCGGCACTCCAGTGCAATACAAATTCGACATTCAGGCTGTTGATTGGGGATGTAACTTTATTACCGGTGCGGGATTAATGAACTACCAAGGAGCCTGGACGAACGACACTCCACCGGCAAATCTTGATCTGCGTACATTGACTTCAAACGGGGTAAACCTGGGAAACTGTCAGGGCGGACTGGTTATGATTACCTATTCTGTTAAAGATGCTTGTGGTACAATAAACACAAGATCAAAAGTTGTAAACATGTATGTTCCGGTACCTCCAGTAGTTGATCTGGAAATTTACAATAAGGATAACCCCCAGATTTACCACGACCCATCTCAGAACATAAATTTGCCTGTTTTATGCGGAAGTGCATCCATTGGATACAGAATAAATAATAGCACCGGTACTATCACTTTTTTGACTGTATTAGTTGAACAAGTGTCACCTTACAAATTAATCTATAACAGAACAACCACTGTAAATGGGGTAAATAACCTCACTTATGAAAACCTGAACAACTACTGTATAAATTCAACTGTTTGGGACCAATATTCTGGATTTGCATCTTGTAATACCGGCAGCTATACAGGATGGACCGGTTATTTCGCTTACACCAATGGGTTGCTATCATATAACAAAACCTTTAAACTTACTGTTACTGTTGGCAACCAATGTGGATCGAGCACAAACTGGAGTTACCTGAAAGTAAACTCAATAGGCAATAAAATGGCAACAGCCGATAATGAAACAGGCAACAACCGGGCTGAAGAATTATTGGTTTACCCCAATCCTGCATCCGATCAGATAACTGTTCAATTTAACAATCTTACCGAAGAGAATTATCAGATTGATGTTGTGGATATGACCGGCAGGCAGGTATTATTGCTTTTGCCTGAAACAAAGATAGCAAAGGGTATTTATGAAAAATCATTTGATATCTCGATACTCCGAAGTGGCATCTATTCTTATCGGGTTAAATCAGCAACAAGAATTAAAACTGGGCTGATCTCCAAATTCTAGTATTATCGGGCACATCTGATTCAAAGTGAATCAGATGTGCCCTTTTAAACCAAAATTACAATTATGAAATTGCATTGGTATTCTATTATATTGCTGATTCTTTGGAGTTCCCCCAATTGTGTAATATCCCAAAACCTGGTTTACAATCCTTCATTTGAAGAGTTTACAAATGATTGCAATTCCGTGAATTTCGGTGCTATGCAATCTAGTTTCACAAACCTGCCAAAGTGGTACTCTTTACATTCCGGAACAGCTTTTTTTAACATTTGCGCAAATGACCCTACTTTATCTTATAATATACCAAGAAATACTTTAGGGTTTCAATATCCAAAAACTGGTAACGGATACACTGGTTTTATAGCTTATTACTACGAAGGTGCTGGAGATTTTAGAGGTTATTTAAGAGGAGAGTTCAATGATGTATTACAAATGGATTCTGTTTACTGTGTTGAATACTATTTAGTTCTCGCTGAGTTCGGTTCCAATGGTGCCATTATGAATGTTGACGCTTACCTGAGTGACACCATCCCCGCTTATCCTCCCTGGCTGCCCCCTGAATTATTGCTGGAATTACCAGCTCAGATCAGATCAAAACAAATACTCAAGGATAGCATAAACTGGATGAAGGTAAGTGATCTATATAAAGCCAGGGGGGGAGAGCGATATATTACCATTGGCAATTTTATGTCAAGAGAGAGAACCACAAAAGAAAGCTGGAGCCAGATGCCAAACCATTCCACTATTGTGCATTATTTCCTCGATGATGTAAGCGTAGCCCCTGCCGGTGTTAAAGCCCCCACGCTTGGAGCCGATACCATACTTTGTCGCAACGAAATGCCTTACAGACTAAATGCACCCGATGGATATGATTCCTACCTATGGAGTACCGGGCAAACAAGCCAAAACATTGATGTTTACAATCAGGGGAAATACACACTTACCTGTTCTCTTGGCGATTGTGGTAGCCTGAGCGATGAAATTGTTATAACATTTGATACTCCGCTGCTTAGTCTTGCCAATGAGAAAACTATCTGCAGGGGTGATACAGCAACTATTTCCGCCACACCCGGCTTTGCGCAATACCGCTGGAGCAATGGTGATACAACACAAATATTGCGCACTACACTTGGCGGGACCTACTACCTTGTAACTACCGACCGCTGCAGCACACAGCTTGACTCGGTAAAAGTTATGGTTGATACCATCCCAACCGGTATAATTAAACTTGGCAACGACACCACCCTTTGCCATAACGGAAAAGATTATCCCATTTTGCTTTCAGCCAATACCGAACTGCCCAATTACTTTTGGAGCAACGGTGATACCACTATGCAAACCAAAGTTGACAGCAGAGGCATTTATAAATTAAGGAGCAATTTCAGTTGTGGTGAGGTAAGTGACGAAATTTTTGTGGATGTGTGTCCTCCGGTTATTGACTTTCCGAATGCATTTACCCCAAACGGCGATGGGCTCAACGACACATTTGGCCCGGTACAAACCAATATGTTTATACAAAGTCTTCTGATTTACAACCGCTGGGGAAAACTGGTTTTTGAAGGCATAACCCCTGGCTATCAGTGGGATGGCAATTACCTTTCCAAACCTGCACCTTCCGGATTATACGCTTACAGAATTTTGTATTCACCCTATGATGCCAGTGGAAAACTTTTTACACAAAATGGGTGTGTTGTGTTAATCAGGTGAAATTTGTAAAAGGTCGTTCAACAAGTAATATATTATTCCGCAGTATTACGAAACTGAGAATTCTGGATTTCTTGGTAAGATTCTCCTTTATCCTGAATAATTCATAAAATGCAAATAAAAATGGGGATTTGTTATGTTATCTCATT
>VSSQ01000074.1_pt2 | contig 115078 bp, 116 predicted proteins | sample 4763081 | NCBI WGS metagenome assembly VSSQ01 (sample SAMN12137344, study PRJNA551015) | bioreactor metagenome | isolation source: SDC9 anaerobic chlorinated ethene degrading culture | place: USA: Knoxville, Tennesee | collected 2015-01-01
TATTATTCTCTTTTAAATCTTTAAATCTCTCTATTAATTCATCATATACTTTTATCTCTTCTTCTGCTTTTCCATCTATTTGCCCAAGTGTTACACCTTTATTCAATAAAGCATTTGCAACTGCTTCTAAAATATTATTCTCTTTTAAATCTTTAAATCTCTCTATTAATTCATCATATACTTTTATTGCTTCTTCTACTTTTCCATTCATTTTCGAAAGTGTTAGACCTTTTACAAAAAGTATTTTTACCAAATCCTTATCATCTAAATTTAAGGTTAATATTTTTTCAATAATAGATAAGGCTTCTTCAAATTCATTTTTAGTGTATTTAAATAAAAATAGTTTATATCTATCAGAAAAAGTATAATCTTCCTCTTTTTTATTTTTTCTTATTTTCTTAACTTCTTCGTTTAAGTTATCTTTTTCTTCTTTTGTATATTTATCATTTAGTAATAAATCTATTTCTTTACGATATTTTTTATTTAAATCCTTTGTTTCTTGATGTAAATCCTCACTTTTATTTTTTATCTTATTCAATAATTCATTTGATTTTTCATCAATTTGTTTTAAATAATTATCAACTTTAGGTTTAAATTCATTATCTGCTTTTTCATCTATCCATTTTTTTATTTGTTCTTCTGCTTCTCTTTTTATATTCTGTATTTCTTGGTCTATATTTTTTCCAAATTTTAAAGCAAAGAAGATTATTATAACTGTAATTAAAACTCCAAACATTGAAATAAGCGAAGAAACTCTATTTGTATTAGAAGCAATTTCACTTATTAGTTTGTCTTGTGTCTCAATTTTACCATCTATCTCTTTTTTATCAATATTATTTTGATTAAATTTCTCTTCTAATTCTTTTATATCTTTTTCAAGTTTCTCAATCTTTTTTTCTTTATCATCGCGAGCATCTAAAAGTTTAATTTCTTGAATTTGAAGTTTTATATCTGATATTTTTTTATGAATATCATCATTTTGAGCAAATAGATTTATTGAAAATATTAAGGTAAATAATAAAGGAAAAATTTGTTTTAACATAAAAGAGCCTAATAGATAATTTTAAATTATTATATTATTTAAGTACTATAAAAATAATTAAATTTGATATTAAAAAACTAGCCCTCTTAATATTAAAAAGAGCTAGTTGTATGAAGATTCAAGGCGAAGTAAAATTTTTGTGATTGAGCGTACAAGTAGTACGTGATTGAACAAAAATTTTACTTGAACGCAGAAGATTTATGCAAATAGCTCTTTTAAAGAGCTTTAGCAGTAATTCTTGATAACCTTTGAGCAAAAGCTACAGTATCAGTGATTTCCATACCTTCACTTAGTTTTGCTTGGTCTAGTAAAATCCAAGAAACATCTTCGATTGTTGCTTCATCTGCACAACCATTTAGTTTTTTTACGATTTCATGCTCGGGGTTGATTTCTAAGATTGGTGCACTTTCTGGCATAGCTTGTCCCATTGCTCTAAACATATGAGCCATTGCTGCCATTTGAGCATCTGCTGTATCTTTTACTACGCAAGATGGAGATTCACTAAGTCTACTTGTAACTTTTACATCTTTTACTGCATCACCTAATTTATCTTTGATTTTTGTAAGAATATCTTGGAATTTCTCTTCAACTTCTTTTTTTTCTTCTTCGCTTTGTTCTACTTTTGGAGGTTCAATTGCTGTAATATCTTTAAATTCCCACTCTTTAAATACACCAATTGCAGGAGTGATAATCTCATCTATTTCTTTATCATCTAAGATTAAAACTTCAATATCATTTTTCTTATATGACTCTAAAAGAGGAGAGTTTCTTAATACTTTTTCATTTTCTCCAACGATATAATAAATAGCTTTTTGTTCACTATTTGCTCTTTCTTTATATGCTTCTAAAGAAGTCATTTTTCCAATTTCAGTTTTTGTTGATTTGTATCTTAGAAGTTCTAAAATCGCCTCTTTATTTGTATAATCTTGGTAAACACCTTCTTTTAAAGGTCTTATATATTGAGCTACAAATTCAGCATATTTTTCTTCATCTTTTGATAGTTTTTTGATTTCACTTAAAATCTTTTTAACACTTGATTGTTTGATATTTGCTAAAATTCTATTTTCTTGTAAAATCTCTCTACTTACATTTAGTGGTAAATCTTCACTATCGATAATACCTCTAACAAATCTTAAATATATTGGTAATAACTCTTTTTCATCATCAGTGATAAATACTCTTTTAACATATAGTTTAACACCACTTTGGAAATCTGCTCTGTACATATCCATAGGTGCAATTTTAGGGATGTAAAATAGAGTTGTATATTCGTTTACACCTTCTGTTTTTGTATGAATTGTAAGCATCGGATCTGAACTATCGTGAGAAATTGATTTATAAAAATCATTATAATCTTGCTCTTTTAATTTTGCTTTTGGTTGCATCCAAAGTGCTGTTGCAGCATTTATTTGTTCATGTTTTCTTTCAATCTTTTTCTCTGGTTTTATACCAGCTTTTACATCTTCTTCGCTTAAAGATTCACTTACTTCTTCATCATAATTTAAGAAAATTGGATAAGCTATATGATTTGAATATTTTTCTACAATATTTTTTATTCTATATTTTGAAGCAAATTCGCCTGCTTCTTCATCTTTTAGTTTGATATAAATAACTGTACCATTTGACTCTTTTGTACAAGGAGTTAAATCAAACTCTCCAGTTCCAGTTGATGACCACTTATAAGCTTGTTCTTCTCCAGCTTTTTTAGAGATAACATCTACTTTATCTGCAACCATAAAAACTGAATAAAACCCTACTCCAAATTGACCAATAAGATTTGAATCTTTTTTTGCATCACCCGTTAAAGCTTCAACAAACGATTTTGTTCCAGATTTTGCAATAGTACCAATAGAAGCTATCAAATCAGCTTCATTCATACCAATACCATTATCTATAATACTTAAAGATTTATCTTTTTCATCAAAAGAGATATTTATCTCACCTTTCCAATCCGCATATTTGTCTTTTAAATTTTCATCTGTTAATCTTAAATAGTTTAATTTATCAATAGCATCACTTGCATTTGATACAAGTTCTCTTATAAAAATCTCTTTATTTGAATATAAAGAGTGTGTCATTAAATGTAATAATTGTCCTACTTCTGTTTGGAATTGATGTTTTGCCATACTAATTCTCCTATAAAATTTAAATTTCTAAAAAAGAATTTTAGTGATAACTTTATAAAAGTTAGCTAAAGTTTTTTATAAATTTAGCACTTTTATATATTGAGTGCTAAATAATATCATATAGGATAATTATTATCCTATAATAATTTTTATATACTTTTAAGTTTTTCTGTGTAAGATTGTCTTATCGTATTTACTAAATATCAAAAGGAGAGAATATGGCTGGTAAATGTCCTATGGGGTTTGGAACAACAAATCCAATGGTAAGAAATGGTGGTAGATCAAACAAAGATTGGTGGCCAAATCAACTAAACTTAAAGATTTTATCTCAACACTCAAATAAAGTTAATCCACTTGGAAGTGATTTTGATTATGCAAAAGAGTTTTCTAAACTTGATTATGATGCTTTAAAAGCTGATTTAACATCATTAATGACTGATTCACAAGATTGGTGGCCTGCTGATTATGGACATTATGGTCCACTTTTTATAAGAATGGCTTGGCATAGTGCAGGAACATATAGAACAGGTGATGGAAGAGGAGGAGCAAGTACTGGAAGTCAAAGATTAGCTCCCTTAAACTCTTGGCCTGATAATGCAAACTTGGATAAAGCAAGAAGACTTTTATGGCCAATAAAACAAAAATATGGAAATAAAATTTCTTGGGCTGATTTGATGATATTAGCTGGAAATGTTGCTTTAGAATCTATGGGATTAAAAACTTTTGGTTTCTCAGGTGGAAGAGTTGATGTTTGGGAACCGGAAGAAGATATTTACTGGGGGAAAGAAGCCCAATGGCTTGCAACTAGTGATAAAGAAAATAGTAGATACAAAAGTGAAAGAGATTTAGAAAATCCACTTGCAGCAGTACAAATGGGACTTATTTATGTAAATCCAGAAGGTCCAGATGGAGTTCCTGACCCTATAAAATCAGGGATTGATATAAGAGAAACATTTGCTAGGATGGCGATGGATGATGAAGAAACAGTTGCACTTACTGCTGGTGGTCACACTTTTGGAAAATGTCATGGTGCAGGAGATGCTGCAAATGTAGGAGCTGAACCTGAAGCTGAGGGATTAGTTGCTCAAGGTCTTGGATGGCTTAGCAAATTTTTAAGTGGTAAGGGTGATGATACAATCACAAGCGGAATTGAAGGTTCTTGGACAGCAAATCCAACAAGATGGGACAATGAATATTTTGATATTTTATTAGGTTATGACTGGGAACTTACAAAATCACCAGCAGGTGCTTGGCAATGGATTCCTAAAAATCCTAAAGAAGAACATCTTGCACCTGCTGCTCATGATAAAACTAAAAAAGTTACAATTATTATGACAACAGCTGATATGGCTATGAAAATGGATCCAATTTATGCAAAAATCTCAAAAAGATTCCATGAAAATCCACAAGAGTTTGCAGATGCCTTTGCAAGAGCTTGGTTTAAACTAACGCATAGAGATTTAGGACCAAAATCAAAATATATAGGACCTGAAATTCCAAAAGAAGATTTGATTTGGCAAGACCCTATTCCAGCAATAAATTATGAAATAATAGATGAAAAAGATATAGAAATTTTAAAAGAAAAATTATTAAGTTCTTCATTAGGAGTTTCAAAACTTGTATCTTTAGCATGGGCAAGTGCTAGTACATATAGAGATTCTGATAAAAGAGGTGGAGCAAATGGTGCTAGAATTGCACTTGAACCTCAAAGAAGTTGGGAATCAAATAGCTATTTAAATTTGGATGAAAGTTTAAAAATTTTAGAAACTATCAAAGGTGAATTTAACTCTTCTAATTCAAATAAAAAAGTTTCACTTGCAGATTTGATAGTTTTAGGAGGCTGTGCAGCAGTTGAAAAAGCAGCAAAAGATGCTGGATTTAATATAAAAGTTCCTTTTACAGCTGGAAGAGCTGATGCAACACAAGAGCAAACAGATGTTGAATCATTTGGTTATTTAGAGCCTATGGCTGATGGATTTAGAAACTATCAAAAAACAAAATATACTCTAAGTACAGAAGAGTTACTTATAGATAAAGCTCAATTATTAACTCTAACTATTCCAGAAATGACAGCATTAGTTGGAGGGATGAGAGTTTTAGGAGCTAATTATGCAAATAGTGATTTAGGAGTATTTACTTCAAATGTTGGAGTTTTAAGTAATGATTTCTTTGTAAATCTGCTTGATATGAAAACTGCTTGGTATCCAACAACACAAGAAGAAGATAGTTTTGTAGGGAAAGATAGACAAAGTGGCTCTATGAAATACTCTGCAAGTAGAGTTGACTTACTATTTGGTTCTAACTCACAATTAAGAGCAGTTGCTGAAGTTTATGCACAAGAAGATTCAAACGAAAAATTTGTACAAGATTTCATAAATGCTTGGACAAAAGTTATGAATCTTGATAGATTTGATATCAAGAAATAAAAAATATAGCAGTTTATACTGCTATATTTACTTTTATAAACCTATTTTTCAATCTTTATAATTCTAAATTCGATAAAATACTCTCTTACAAAAAACAAGGATTTTTATAATGACAAAAGAACAATTTTTAAATGACTTACAAAAAATATATGATTTTTTAAATGACCAAAAAACAAAAACAAATGAACTAATAAAATTTTTAGAAAATGAAGAGTTTGATAAACTAACTCTTATTGATGATTTTGCAAAATCTTTAAATCTTGAAATGAATAGTGATTTAAGATTTGCACTTGTTACTAGACTTGTAAATCTAAGAGATGATAGTTTAGTTCAAGTTCTAAAAAAACTTGAAAAAAATGAAAAAGAAATTATTGAACTGCAAGAAAAAGCATACCAATTTGTAAAAGAGTATTGGCACGATATTCATACAAAATTTATTGATTTTATAGTTGAAAACAAACTTTTAACACTTTTTTATAGGGAAGTATTTATTGGAGTTTATAATGTAGGACTTCAAATGAGTGCATGGCAAACTTCTTGGACAGCTCATATTATAAATGGAATAAATAAAGAGTTAGTTGCTAAGTTTGAAGGTGATGAAGCAAAAATTATGAAATATCTTGAGGATGAAAAACTTTTTGATTTAGGACATGGAGGAATTACTGCTGATAGATGTTATTCAGCTTTAGTAAAAGATGGTGACAAATACAAATCTCAAGCATATATAAAAGCTTTCAAAAAAGAAACAACAGAAGTTGTAGATGCACTTGAAGAATTTGCAGATAAACTAATTGAACTTGAAGATGAAATCTATAATCAAAAATGGGATTATGTTTTATATATTCAAGCACTTATCAAAGCATTTAGTGAAGATAGAACAGATGAATTAGTTTCAAAATGGGCAGATGTAGATAGAGCTTGGATGAAAATAAAAACTCCAATTCAAATTGGACATCCTCTTGAATATTACGAAGACCATTTTAGAAAAGCTGTTGCACTTGAATGGGATATTAGACTAACTAATCCAAAATTTGCACAAAATGACCATAGAGTAAATAAAATCAAATCAGCATTTTCAAAAATATATTCAAGTTTTGAGCCAAATGATAGCTACAAAAAAATTTATGATTTTAGCTTCAAATCACTTGATAAAGTGCAACTTTATGTAGGACGACCAGCACTATTTTTTGGAGCAGAGTTCAATGGACTATTTTCAGCTCAAGTTGTACCAAATGATGAAGTTGTAAGTCTTGAAGAAGGTAAAAAAATCTTTGCATTTAGTGATGAGATTTTACAAACTAGCCGTGCTAAACCATTTTTAAAACTAAGCCAAGAGATATTTGGGCAAGAACTTCTTACTCGTGATAGAATGTTCTTATTTAATGAAACAACATCTTGGCATCAAGTTTATGATATTAGTACTATTGGGCATGAATATGGACATATTTTATGGTGTGATGATGAAACAGAATCAGTTATGAATAAAACTGGGAATTTCAAAAATATCGAAGAGTTCAAAGCAACAACAGGTGGTTTAATCTCATATTTATTGGACGAAGATACAGACGAACTTCACCTAAAAGAGCAAGTTTTAATTGACCTTGTAAAACGAAGTGTAGGATTGATTGGTTGGATGGAAGTTGATGAAGTTCAACCATACTATTGCGAAGGGTTAATCCACTTAAATGGACTTTTTGAAAGTGGTGTTTTAACTTGGGATAATGAAAATAAAAAATTATCTATAGATATAAGTGATGCAAAATTTGAAGCCTTAAAAGCTTGGTATATCACAAACTATACTGCACTTGCGAAACACTATTTAGATAAAAAAGATGCAACTTTATTTTTAAATAACTATGCTACAAAAACTGAAAAATACTTTATGCCAAATGATGAAACTATAAACTCATTTGTAAAATATTACTTCAAAAGATACCAAGAGATTGGTCAAGAGTTAGATACAGTTGATAAAAAAGAAAATTATATAAAATAGGATATAAAACTCCTATTTTTTAAATCTTTTTATAAACTTTGAAAAACCTAAATAAACTTTTGATTTAAAGCTTTTATTTTTATCTTGTTCATTAAAATACTCTACAATATCAGTATTTCCAAATATTACAGCAAAAGCAAAAGGAGTCAATCCAAAGCCATTATTTTCATGGATATTTGCACCATTTTCAACTAATAACTTTACAATCTCGAAATTACCTTTGAAACAAACTCCACCAAGTGGAGTTTGTCCTTTATTATTCTTTTTATCGACTTGTGCTTTGTTATCTATCAAAAGTTTTACAGTTTCGATATTTCCATTATATGAAGCCAACATCAATAAAGTATTACCTTTATAATCACAAAGATTAACAGAAATTCCATTATTTAATAATAGTTTTAAATCTTGCGTTTTCCCTGCTCTTGCATAATCAAAAGCAATCAAATTTAACTCTTCATAACTATTTAAATCATTAGCTTTCATTTTTATTTATTCCTAAAATTTTTTACTTAATACTTGGACTTATACTTTTCCAATCATCTCTTAAAGTTTTTACCAAAGTGAACTTCTCTCCAGGATCTGCTAATTGCGAATACTCATAAGGAGTAACAACCACTAATCCGCCTTTTAATAAACTTGTAAAAGTATTTGATTCTATTTTTGAACCTGTTAAAATAGAAAATTTCATCTCAAATCCACTTATGTCATAAAACTCTGAGTTTTTTCTGATTAGTTTTGTATATTTATCAAAAATCAAACAATCAACTATAACTTTAGAACCATCTTCACTTAAGTCTATTTTACTTACTTTTCCTATTTGAACATTTTTATAATAAACTGGTGCATCGACATTTACACTTGAAGCTGTTGCATCTTCAACTTTATAAACTGTTCCTAAGTGAGATTTTTCAACTGATGGTTGATTTTGTGTTCCTTTAAAAACTGTTTGAATATTTGAACTTTCACTTTTTATAACTCCAATATTTACTGCCATTATCGTAGAACCTACATTTGCAACTTCTTGTAAAGAGATTCGTGGTTTTTTCAAGTAAAAAACTGTTCCTTCTTTCGCAAAAGAGGCAAAATCATCATAAATTAGTGCTTTTACTTCTATTTGTTGTTTAGAATTTAAAGAGATTTTTTTTACTTTTCCAACATTTACACCTTTATAAGTTAATTGTGAAAAATTTTCTTGTAAACCTTCAACATCATCAAAAACTATTGTTAGGCTATTTGTTGAGTTTTTCATCTCATCTTCATTTCCATATATTTCAAATTTCTCAAAAGATTGAGCTGAAGTTGTATCAAGATGAATTGAACCATCGATTAATGAAGTGAAGTTATCAACTTCAAATAAAACTCCACTAAGACTAGCTTTAAAATCAACAACTCCTTTTTTATAAAATCTACTTTTATCTGTAATATATTTTTTAAATGGAGAATAGATAAAAAGATTTACTTTTGATTTTTTATCATCAAATTTTATATCTTTTACAAAACCTATCTCCTGATTTTTATAAACAATTGCCATATCTTGTTTTATTTCAAAACTATTATCAAAAGAGGCTTCGATAGTAAATCCTGTATTATAAAATCTTTTTAGTCTTTCAACTTCTTTATAAGAGTTATATAATTTAAACTCTTTTTTCGTAAGTTCTGCATCACCTCTTTTATCTGCAATTAAACCAATTGCTCCATTTAAAAGTGGTTCAACTCCACTATAATTTATATTTAGATTCATACTTTTTATTTCAACAATTTTTGAACTCATATCATAAAAAAGGTTGTAATCATTTAATAAATCTTTATATTTACTATCTATTAAAACTGTAATTTTTACATTTTTTAAATCAGGAGTTAAAGCATAATTATCTACTCGCCCTATTGCAATATTTTTATAAAATACTTTTGAGTTTAAAGAGATAGAATTTAAGTTTTCACTTAGAAGTTCTAGTTTTATTGTGTTATAGCTTTTGTTTAAATCTTTTTTATTTATTGCATTAAAAGTATTTGAAAACTCACCATTTTTATAATCAAGTGAAATAAAATTTCCTTTTATAATATTTCCTAGATTTTTTACTCCATCAAGTGAAATAGTAGGTTCTTCGACAAAAAATCTAGTTTTATCTGTCAAAATATATTTATATTCATCATAAACATAAGCTTTTGTAGTTAAAACATCTTTATTTAAATTTACTTCCAATATTTTACCTATTTCTATTCCTTTAAACATAATAGGTGTATTTGCTTCTATGCCACTTACATCAGTAAAATTAATAGTAAACTCTTCTTTGTTTTTTAAGTCATCTTTGCTTGCATAAACTTCATATATATCGCTATTTTCTATTTTTGCATCATCTTTATTTGAAGTTATTACAGTAATTCCACCAACCAGTGCAGAATATAAAGAACCAAGTTCTATATTTAGTCCACTTGCTCCATAGTTTACTTTTAAAGCTTCATTCATAACAAATTTTGAACTTTTATTTACCAAATAGTTAAATTTATCGTAAATATACGCACTTAAAAATACTTTTTCATATCTAAACTCTTTTGCTACAATCTCCCCAATTTGAAACTTATTGTAAAATATAGGTGTTCCTACTTCTATGTTATCTTTATCATTTGAAGCAATCAAATTTATATAGTAACCATTTAATTCCCATTCATCATTTGGTTGAGTATCCAATCCTTCAAAATAGTCTTGATAAGCACCTTTGTTATAGTCATCTTGAGTTTTAAATCTAGGTGAGAGTTCAATCTTGTAACCACTTATCAAAGTATTTAATCCAGAAATTTTTGTCAAAGAGATAGTTGGTTTTTTTATCCAAAATTTTGAGCCTTCATTTGCAACATATCGTGCTACATCATTATTTACTAAAATATTTACTTTTACACTTTGTAAATCTTCGTGCATCGAGATTTTAGTAACTTTTCCAAGTTGTAAACCTTTATATTCCAAAGGTGTAATATTCTCTTTTAATCCCTCTGCACTTTTAAATACAACTGTAATATTTGTACCTTTTTTTGCGTAAGATTCGTAAGCAATCCAACCTAAAACACCTAAAATTATTAAAGGCAAAATCCAAATAAATGAAAGTTTATTTTTTTCTACTAATTTTGGTTTATAAACTACTGCTTTTTCTATATCATTTCCCATCCCAAATTATCCTTGTATCAAATCTGTTTGCTGCCATCATTGTTAAAATAACCATCAATCCAAAAGATGTTGCAGCAATTCCACCTTTTATATTAAAAATTTCATCAAGTTGCACGGTTGAAGATAAAATTGCAACTACATAAATATCTATCATAGACCATTTTCCAATAGCTTCAATAAACTTGTATATCAAAATCTTTGTTTTATTTTCCATTTTTACATCTGTTTTTAAAGATATAAAAATAAAAAGTAATCCAACTAGTTTTATCAAAGGAATCACAACACTCGCGGTAAAAATCACAATTGCTATAAAATAACTTTTCATCTCTAAAAAGCTAATAACACCTTGTAAAATAGTACTTTGAACATCAACTCCAAATTGAGTTATTTCCATGATTGGATAAATCATCGCTGGAATATATAATAAAATTGCACAAATAAGTAAAGCAAATGATGTTTGAAAAGAGTTTGTTACTCTTTTTGTAACTTTATGCTTACACCTTGTACAAATAAATTCACTATAATCCTCTTTTTCATAAACTTTATGGCAGTTTTTACAAGAGATTAAAACCATTTATTCTCCAAAAATACTTTTTGCATTAAATTTTTTATTTGACATATAAAAACAAAAAATATAAATCAACATCACATAAAATCCTATATCAAACTTTGTTGTTGATACCATTCCTATTAGTTTTATATAAGTTACAATAATACTTATAATAAAAACTTCTATAAATCCCCAATGCTTAAAAAAATAAAAACTATCATAAAGTAAAGTTTTTGAAAAAATTTTTATTTTTAATTTTCTTTGAATATATACAAAAATAATAACAAAAGAGTTTAAAACAGGTGCAAATAAAATAGTAAAAAATACAACAGCTCCTATTAGAAAAAACTCTTGTTCTATTAAAGCAACAACAGCTCCTATTAAAGTTGTTTTTAGTTCATTATCTGAAATATTTAAAGTAATTATTGGATAAATATTTAAAATAACAAATAACAAAAGAGCTGAAATAGCATAATATAAAGAGTCAAAAGAAGACTCTTTATCTACTGATAATTTACTATTGCATCTAGGACATCTTTGAGATAATTTTGTTTGTTTATCTTTTTCAATAAATAAACCACAACTATAACACTCTTCGATATTATCTAGTTTTTGATACATAAAAATCCTAAAATTCAAGTGGTAGCATTTTATCATACTAAACATTTTTTAACTGTAATATTGTATTATAGTAGTCAAATTTTTACATATATAAAAGGTTAATAAAATGAATTATAATATTACACAAGCACAATTTGGAGTAAGACCTCCTGTTACAAAGCCCGACCCTAAGGTTTTAGAATTTTTAGGTGAAGATGGAATGAGAAAATTAATATCAGAACATTACGATATTTTAAAAACAAGCGAAATTAAAGATTTATTTCCAAAAAATGAAGAGGCATTTGCTTTAGCAAAACAACATTCAGCAGATTTTTTTATACAAATCTGTGGCGGACCTGATTATTTTAATCAAAATAGAGGAAATCCAATGATGGTAGGTCGACATCAACCATTTAAAATTACTCCTAAAGCTAGACTTGTTTGGCTTCAATCATATATTAAAGTTTTGGAAAATATTGAAATGCCAGAAGATTTAAAACAATCTTTTTGGAATTATTTAGATATTTTCTCAATCTGGATGATAAACACTCCTCAAGATTAAAAGCTTTCGCTTTTAATCTATTTAATCTTAAATAAGTTATCATTATAAATCACAAATCACACAAGGCTCTTTATGAAAAAAACTTTTAAGAATTATATTTTTTCAAGACAAATTATTTTAGTATCTGCTGTATTTCTAATATGTTTTATTTTTACTACGTATTTACATACATCTTTAGCTAAAAAAGAGGCTTTATCTCAAGCTCAAGCTATATCAAATCAACTTTTCTCATCTATGTATCAAGTTATGAAAAAAGGTTGGAGTAGAGATGATGTTATGCTTTTTACAAGTTCTTTAGATGATAACTTCCAAGGAAGTAACTACGAAATAAATATTTATAGAGCAGATAAAGTAAAAGCTATTTATGGAGAGATTAAGGAAAAAGAAAAAGATATAACTTTAGTTGATGTTTTAAATGGAAAAATTGAAAAATTTGATAATTTTAAAGACAATATCGTAAGAAATATCTTACCACTAAAAGCAACAACAGACTGTAAAGCTTGTCATACAAATGTAAATGAAGGTGATGTTTTAGGAGTTATAGAAGTTAAACAAAATTTGAACTCTATTTTTGATGAAACAAAATATCAATTTATTGCATTTTTCTTAGTAATTATTCCAATTTTTTATATTTTGGCTTTTATCTCATCAAGATATACAACTAAAAAAATCACAGATAATTTAGAACTATTCCATGGTAAAGTTGAAAGTATAAACTCTATTCAAGACTTTAAAGAGTTCAATTTAAAAGATTTGGATTTATACTTCAATGAATTTAATGAAATCATTAAAAATGTTGACTTAATGGCAGAAAGACTCAAAAATATAGCTGTTGATAAAGAGTTACTAGAATTTGAAGTAAAACTTTTAGATAAGTTCATAATAACTTCTGATGTAGTAAAAGATTGGCGAGAATATATTAGTGATTTATTACTTGAAATAAATAAAATCATGGAAACTTATGCTTTAGTGACTATCTTTAGAGTTTCAGAAGATCAATTTGAAGTAGATGTTTTCTGGCTTGCAACACCAAGTGAAACACAACTTCATATGTTTGATAAATATATCAATAAAACTATTAAAGAGTCTGATTATTTCCAAGGATTAACTGATTTTAAAATTAAACATATTATTGCAAATAAAAATGCAAATTTATCTTTTTTAAATGAAGATTGTTTTGAATATAAGACTAAATCCCTATTCTTAGATAGTCCAAAAATTGGAGGAATTGTAGGTATTGGTTTACAATCAGTATTCTCTGATGATCCAATAAGACATATAATTGTTGAATCAATTTTAACAACAATGGCAAACTTAGTTGGTTCTGTAAAAGCTATAAATAAATATACTCAAGATTTAGAATACTATGCTGCAAGAGATCCATTAACTGACTTATTTAATCAAAGAGTATTTAATGATATGATGAGATATGAGATAAAAAGAGCTCAAAGACATAACTACTCTTTTGCATTAATGGTTATTGATTGTGATAACTTTAAACCTATAAATGATAACTTTGGTCACTCTTTTGGTGATACTTTACTTCAAACTGTTGCAACTACTCTAAAAAAAGAGAAAAGAGATGAAGATATAGTTGCTAGATATGGAGGAGATGAATTTACAATAATACTTCCAGAATGTACAGAAAAAGAGGCAATGATAGTTGCAAATAGAATTTCAAAAAAAATGGCAACAGAAAAAATAGTTGCTCCAGATGGTTCAAATATTGGAATTACTATTTCTATTGGAATTTGTGTTTATCCAACACATACAACTTCTCAAAAAGATATGTTTATTATTGCTGATTCTATGATGTATCAAGCAAAAGAAGAAGGTAAAAATGCTATTAAAATACCAACAAAAAATGATATTTCAGATATTTTAAAACTAAAACAAGAAAAAACTGCTCTACTTTTAAAAGCTATTGAAAATAATAAAATAGAACCATATTTCCAACCAATAAAACCATCTTCAAAAGATAGTGATATTGTTATTCATGAACTTTTAATGAGAATTCATCAAGATGACAAAATCATTTCTGCTTTTGAGTTTATAGAAATTGCTGAATCTAAAGGCTTAATCAACATAATGGATTTAATGGTTATAGAAAAAGCTTTCCAAAAAATTCAAGATAGTTTATATAGAGGTCTTTTATTTATCAACTTATCTCCAAAATCACTTATTATTGGTAATTTTATAGATAAAATAAATGAATTTGCAAAAAAATATGATATTAATAAAGAAAAAATCGTATTTGAAATAACAGAAAGAGAAACTGTTAAAAACTTTACTCTATTAGAAAAATTTGTTCATAACTTAAAATCAGAAGGTTTCAAATTTGCAATAGATGACTTTGGAGCAGGTTTTTCATCATTCCACTATGTAAAAAAATTCCCTATTGATTATCTAAAAATTGATGGTGATTTTATTATAAATATAAATAATGACGAAAAAGACAAAGCATTTGTAAGTAGTATGATAACATTGGCAAAAGAGTTAAATATTCAAACTATTGCAGAATTTGTAGAAAATGAAGAGATTATAGAAGTTTTAGATACTTTAAAAATCGATTACTACCAAGGTTGGCATATAGGAAGACCTGCTCAGAATTTTTCAAACTTAAAATAAAGTTCAGCTTTTAATAGCTGAACTTCACTGCTAAGTTTGTAGTATCATAATCATATTTATGCGAATTATGTTCCATATCTACAGTTTTATATGTTCCTTCTAACGCAAAATTTCTTGTAAATTTATATTCTAAAGAACCACCATATCCAAGTCCAGTAGCTGAACTATTATCATAATATTGATAAACACCTGTACCTATTGCATAAGCTGTTAAATCTCTTAATAACTCATAACCAACTCTTAAGTCTAAATCAACAGTTGTAGCACTTCTATTACTTGTTACTTCTCCATAATAAACACTATTTCCAAATCCAAGTAAAATATTATTATCAAATTTTGTATTTGCTGTATAACCAACTCCAAATTGATTGTATCTTTCTCCATCAAGTTTCCCTGAAGTTGCTCCAACATAAACTTTTGTATCAAAATCATTTGCATATATAGAAGATAATAAACTAACAGCTGAAAAAGCTAAAAGACTTTTTTTTATCATAATAAATCCTTAATTTTTTGTAGAAGTATATAAAAAAGCCACTTAAACACTCAAATAAGCTATATTGTTATAGAATTGCAAAAAATTTAAACAAAGTATTAAAATGAATGAAAAATTAAAAGGTATCTTATTTGGTATTATCTCAGCAATTTGTTATGGGACAAATCCTTTAGGTGCTTTATTTCTATATGAAGAAGGATTAAATACAAATAGTGTTATATTTTATCGATTCTTTTTAGCTTCAATTCTTCTTGGTTTATTGATGGTATTTCAAAAAAAATCTTTTTATGTTACAAAAAGAGAAATTTTTATATTGGCTATTTTAGGAATTTTATTTGGAATATCTGCTTTAGCTTTATATAGCAGTTTTTTACATATGGATGCAGGAATTGCTTGTACGATTCTTTTTGTTTTTCCTGTATTTGTTGCTATTATTTTAGCAATCTTTTTCAAAGAAAAAATATCACTAATAACTGCTATATCTATATTTTTAGCACTTCTAGGAATAGCTTTATTATATAAAGGTGGAGATATAAAACTAAACTTTATTGGTGTAATGATAGTTTTATTTTCAGCATTATTTTATGCCATTTACATCGTAGTTTCAAACAAATCATCAATATTTATGTCTTCAATTAAACTTACTTTTTATGTATCAATATTTTGTACTTTAACGATATTTGTCTACTCTCTTTTTGATAGTTCAAAGTCTATACAACTTTTAACAACAACTAATATGTGGTTATATGCTTTGATGTTAGCAATTGTTCCTACAATATTATCTTTGATTTTTTTAGCAAAAGCTATTCAAATTATTGGTTCAACTCCAACAGCTATTGTTGGTGCATTTGAACCACTTACTGCTGTTTTAATCGGTGTTACAATTTTTGACGAAAAATTGACTCTTCAAATATCTATTGGAATATCTTTGATTTTAATCTCTGTTATTTTGATAATAATTGGAAAAAGTATGAGCTTAGAAAAGATATTTACTACTATTCATAAAGTAAAATATACTTTTCTAAGATATTGGAGATGGAAGTAATTATTTAGCAGGAATTGCTGTTTTCTCTTCCACTTTTTTTAGTTCATTTTGTGTTGGTTGATTAAGATATGTAAGAACTGCACCAAATACTAAAAGTAAAACTATTACCAGTCTTATAACATTTCTTTTTTGTTTTGATTCATTTCCATTATAATCATCAATTTTTTCTAAAGTTGGTTCACCTTTATTTTTACTCACGACATACTCCTTTTATAAATTTTCCCTATGCCGTAATCTTACCTATTTTTGCTTTTAAAAGAACTTCTAAATCTTTTGGTTTAACTTCTATATCAAGTCCTCTTTTTCCGCCACTTATAAAAATAGTCTCAAAACTTTTTGTACTCTCATCTAAAACTGTTCTAAGAAGTTTTTTTTGTCCTAAAGGAGAAATTCCTCCAAGTAAATATCCAGTTACTTTTTGTGCTTCATCTTTTGAAGCCATTTCAGCTTTTTTTACACCAAAAATAGTTGCTACTTCTTTAAGACTTAGTTGGTTTGCAACTGGTAAAACACAAACAACTAACTCTTTTGGAGTTAATTCTACAAGTAAAGTTTTATATACTTGATTTGCATCCAATCCTAGTTTCTCAACTGCTTCATCTCCAAAATTTGTACAATCCGAATCGTGTTCATATTTATGTATTTTAAAATCACATTTATTTTTTTTTAATAGATTAATTGCTGGTGTCACAATATTCCTTTTTTTATTTCTGAATATTATTATACAAAATTATAAATAAATTAAATTTTAGTGATAGTGATTAAGATTATCATTATTTTACTTCTGATAAAATTTTGTATTTTTAAAAAAGGATAAATATGAAAAAGGTAGTTATTTCAACTTTAGGTCTTGCTTTAATGACAAGTTCTTTATATGCTGGTGTTTGCTCAGACAAATTAAAATATGACTTCACATTTTATGGAGCAGAAGATAAATCTTATGTAGTTACAAAAAATACTTTCAAAACTGCAACAAGTAATTTTCCAAGTGAAAAATTATTAAATGCAACACTAAATATAGATGCTTTTTCTATTGATACAAGTGCTGATTTAAATAACGGTGCAGCAAAATGGCCTGCAGCTATGGTTACAGTTAGAAATAACAATATTTCAAATAACTTTTTCAAACTATTTGAAAAAGATGCAGGTAAAGTTGATGTAAAAATCGTAAAAATTGCAGCAACTTCAATGGATGTTGAGTTTAAAATGAATGGCGTTACAAAAGTTATTCCATTTGCTTATAAAACAGAAGGTGATACTATCAAAGCAACTGGAAAACTTGATGTTTTAGCTTTTGGTGTTGATAAGGCTTGGGCACAATTTAGTGCAGTTTGCAAAAGTTTCCACCACGGTAAATCTTGGAATGAAATCGATATAAATTTCGAAGTTCCTGCAAGTTGTAAATAATTTAATTTACAACAAAAGGTTTTTCGATAACTTTTTCTCCATTTATGACTATACTTAAACTATGTTCTCCTCTTATATGTTTTCGTGTAGTCATATCTTTGAAACTCTGTTTTTTATTAAATCTTTTTAACTTCTCTTTAAAATCACTTTGAGTTATCATAAATATCTTTTGACTATATTTATTTTTTTGTTTTAAATACTTTATTATATATTCAACTCTTATACTTCCTAGTTTTTCATCAGAGTTAAGTTCAAATGAAAAGTTCAAATCTTGCCCAATTTCTACACTCTCATCACAATAAAAATCTGATAAATTTATATGATTTACTTTTTCAAAACTAAAAAGTTTTAGAACTTCCATATTTCCACTTTTAAGTAATGTTCTACTTCCATGCCTACAAATAAAATCAAGCTCTTTTGAAAAACCTAAATTATCTTTTACAAATTCTATTACAAAAGTAGGATTATCTTTTGAAATGTCATTTAGATTATTTGCTACACTTTTTTGAACATATTTTGATTTGTCATTTTTTAGAACTTCTATTATTTCAAGCACTTTTTTTGGATTTTCTTTAAACTTTGGCAATGCAATAGCCCAAGGAAGTCTAGGTCTGCAACCTTCACTAGCTAATCTTCTTAAATGCTCATTTGAAGATTTTGCCCAAAGTTTCATTTGATTCATAGTCTCTTCTTCATACTTAAGTATAAATTGTCTTATTGCAAATTCACTACTTGAATCTATGGTAAAAACTTCCAAAGCTTTTAAAGACTCTTTTAAATCATCAAGTCCAAAAACCTCAACAAAATCTTGAAAAATCATAGCTTCAAGTCCACCAAAATTTTCTTTTACTTTTTTTAATATATCAAGTTGTTCTTTATATGAAAAAGACAAAAATTTGTGCAAAGTTGTAGAAATATGTCTCATTCTAGGTTTCAATTCCAACTCTTGCCAAGTAGAACAAAATACATTTTCTATAAACTCTTTTTTTTCAAATTTAGGATAAACCATAAAAAGTTTTTCACCTAATTTTTCAATAAACTCTTTTGAATATAAATCTTTTAACAAACTAGCCATTTAACAAACCTCTATTTATCAAAAGTGCTTGTTTGCAAAGAGTAAGATTTATTTATTTTTGCAACACTTATTTTATAATCTTTAAAAATAGATTCTCTACCTTTTTTTTGAGCAGAAACATGATCCATATTTTTTTTCCAATTTAAAATAGCATCTTCACTTTCCCAAAAAGATAAAGATAAAAGCTTGTTTTCATCAACTAAAGATTGAAATCTTTCTATACTTACAAAACCTTTTTCTTTTACTAATTGCTCTTTTAACATAGAAGCGATTTTTAAATATTCATCTTTTTTATTTTCTAAAATCTCAACTTCAAAAATAACTGCAAACATAATCTTTCCTTTTAAAATTTATTTTATTATAGTGTAAAACAATTTTTCAAATAAAATATATTGCATTTTGAAAGATTTTTATTATCATCTATTTTCTTCTCGTATTTTGACGAATAGAGATAATTAATTGATATATTAAATATGCGATGATAATTTTGAAAAATAGTTGTATTCCATTAATTGGGTCATTTGTTTTCATAACAGAAAAAGGATTTATAGTTTGAGAAAATAAACTAAGTAAATAATCTTCTGTCGCATAAATATAAATCAAATAAGAACTAATAATAAAATAGCTTATGTTTATAAATTTATCTTTTATCTTACATAGTCTATCTATAAATAAAATAATAAATATTAAACCTATTATTTTAAAAATTGATGACAAATTATAATGAATATATTTATCTTCACTATTTTGAATCAAATTAAAATCATAATATGAAGCTATAAAACCAACAATAAATATCCAAAACAAAGCTAATAGCCAATCTTGAGAATGATTTGAAGATAAGCCATGAATTTTAAAAACCAACCATTCAAGAAAATCTTTTTTGTGACTTAACTCTTTTTCTCTTTTTTTCATCTCTAAGGCATAATATTTATTTGCTTCTATAATATTATTTTGTTTTTCAAAAGAGTCTTTTATTATTCTTGCAGTTTCTCTACTTTCAACTTTTGAAAGTTTTATATCTAAAAAATTTGCTTCATCTTTAAAAATTGTATCTCGTAAATTTAATTTTCCAGTTATAACTGTATCTTTAAAAATTGATGTAGCTAAAAATTTTGTATATTTAAAATTTACATCACAATAAAATTCTGATTCACTAAAAACAGCTATATTTTTAAAATCTGTTTTTTCAAAATTTACTTTATAAAATTTTGTTCTATAAAAATCAGCTAAATCTTCAAATTTTGTATTATAAAAATTAGCATCTTGAATACAATCATAAAATTGTATTTTTACTTTTCCTCTGAAAGTTGATTCTTTAAAATTGAGTAAATTTAATTTAAATTCATCATTTTTTTTATACTGTTTATCATTTAATAAAAAATCACTATTTATAACCGAATTAAAAATCATTAAATTTTCAAGTTGATTTTGCTTTATTATAAGTTTATCTATTCCCTTTGTATTTGAATATAAGTGGATAAAAGGAATTTTTGCTTCTATATGTAAATTTTTTATTTTACATCCTTGTATATCTAAAAATTCAATATGAGATTCTTTTAAAAATATTAATCCTTTTTCAAAATTTATACCATGAATATGTAATCTTTTGAACTTGGTATTATTAAATTCTAAATCTAATATTTTTGATTTATTTTCATCAAATACAACTTTATCAAAAGTTAGTGTCTCATAGAATTCACAATCTTCAAAATCTTTTACTTTATAAGTATAAAAATTTAAAGATGTATTTTTAAGTATAGTAGCTTTATGAAAAATAGTTTTTTGAAAAGAAATACTTGCTATTTTAGAATTTATAAATTTACATTCTTCATTGAAAATTACATTCTTAAAAAAAAGATTCTTAAATTCATAATTTGAGAAATCAACAATATCCAGAAAAATTGAACAATTAAAATTAAATCCTTCAATTCTATCTAGATTATTATTTGGATAATTATTTTGTGTAATCGAAGAGTCACAAAAATTATCATGCCAATATTCACATATCCAATAATTATCTCCTTCTTCATATGATTCTACATATTCATCTTCAAATTTTGGAAAAATATAATTTTTAAAATTGATATAATAAGGTTCACTTTTATATTCTGGATCATTTAATATTGATAAAATATAATTTCTTACTTGAGCCCAAAAATATTTAATTTTTTCATCAGACTTAGACCAATCTTTTTCATTATTATCATTTAAATCATACCAATCATCTTTTTCACAATGTAAAATACACTTATTTTGCTTTTTATCAAAATATTCATCTTTAATTTCTACATCACAAACACTACATATATTTTTTGACATTTATTACTCTTTATATTTCTATTCTTCTTTTATTCTCTTCTAAATATGGATATTCCATATGTTTTGCAGTTGCTCTTGAAACATTTTCTCCAAAATATCTTTTTACAATATAAAGTGCCATATCAATTCCTGCTGAGATTCCTGCACTTGAGATGATATTTCCATCTTCTACAAAGTGTTTATCTTTGCACACTTTTACATTTTTAAATTCATCTTCCATTCTTTGAAGACTTTTCCAGTGTGTTGTGGCATTTACACCATCAAGTAGTTTTGCACTTGCTAAAATAAGAGAACCCGTACAAACAGAAGTCAATAATTCTACCTCTTTTGCTTTTTGGCTTATAAAATCTAAAACTCTTTCATCATACATAAGTTTTCTTGTACCCATTCCACCTGGAACTATCAAAATATCAAGTTTTGGACAAGTTTTAAAATCAAAGTCTGGTATTATTTTCATATTTCCTTTTGTAAAAATAACATCTTTTGTCATAGCTACAAGTTTTACATCAAAAGGAGAAAGAGATTCTAACCTCTTTGATTCATCAAGTCTTGTTACACTTAAAACCTCAAATGGTCCACAAAAATCTAAAACTTCTATATCATCAAAAACAAAAATCCCAACTACTTTTTGCATAAATCTCCTTTTTTTAACACTATTATATCCTATTGGTCGAGTATAATTGAGTATTTTAGCTCACAAATTTGCTTTAATACTATATTTTGGATAGAATGAATCAAAAGGCGAGATATAAGGAATTGCGATGAAAAAACAAAATATAACACCTACTAAATGGTTAAATTTAGAAAAAATATTAGAGCTTTACCAGAGTCATGAAAGATATTAGATTTAAATATCAAACCATAGAGTTTGGGGAAGATGATATACATCTAAGGACACTAAGAGATAAACAACAATTTAGTGATAAGGGAAAAGAAGCTGAAAAACTAGGAATTTCAAGTGCGACTTGGCCTTTGTTTGGAATTGTTTGGCCTTCTAGTGAAGTTTTGGCAAATTTTATATATGACTATGACTTTGAAAATAAAAGAATTTTAGAAGTTGGTTGTGGAATAGGACTTTCAAGTTTGGTTCTAAATCGACTAAATGCTGATATAACTGCAACAGATTATCATCCTGAAGCAGAAAACTTTTTAGATATAAATACTCAATTAAATCAAGATGATGAAATACCCTTTGTAAGAACTAGTTGGAGTGATAAATTTACAGAAGAATTAGGAAAGTTTGACCTTATAATAGGTAGTGATTTACTATATGAGCGAAATCATGCTGAACTATTATCAGCTTTTATAAATGCTCATGCAAATCCAAAATGTAAAGTTATTTTAGTTAATCCAAATAGAGGACATCAAGGAAAATTTACAAGCAAAATGGAAGAATATGGTTTTTCTTGTGTCTCTTTTGAACCTATAAATACAGATTATTTAGAGGAACCATATAAAGGAAAAATTTTTAAATATACTAGAAATCTTTAAAGCAAAGCCTTAGAGAAAATCATAGGTGATGGGTTTTAAGTGGGGGGGGGGAAAGAAGTAATTCTCAAAATTCTCATAATTAAATATAAAACTTTGTAGTCAAGGAAACGAACGTACAAAGAGTTTAATCCATACACCTATGAGTTAAGTTTACAAAACAAGTTATAAACTTAAGTAAAGAAATTATAAATCATAAGCATTAATATAGAATTAACTAAAAATTAATAAATTTCTACACTTAAATTTATAAAGAGAGAAAGCTCTCTTTATAAAATCTTAATTTAAAATTTCATATTCATAGATAATAAAAATGTTCTAGGAGTCCCTACTACATTTCCACCAGTATCCCAACCTAGAGTTTGATAATATTCTTCATCAAATAAATTATATACATTCAATAATACATCAAGATTTTTGCTATATTGATACTTTGTATTAACTCCAACTGTGTAATATCCGCTTTGCTTTATTTTGTCAAAATCATTTGATTTTATATCATTTTGAGCATATATATTTGCTCCAACTATCCATTTATTAAACTCAGCAGGTAATCTATACGTAGTTGAAAGTTTCAATTGATGCTTTGGTAAAGTAGCATCAAAAATCTTACCTATATTATTGCTATCAGCATCTTTTGTATATTCTGTTTTTACATAAGTATATCCAGCAATTAACTGCCAATTATCAGTAACTGCTCCACTAATTTCTGTTTCAAAACCTTTACTTTCAACTTCTCCAGAAGCTCTTTTACAAAATCCTGAAACACTTCCAGGACAAGGATTTGGTCCTTCTAAATCATTAACTGCTCTATTTTCTTGTTTAATTAAAAATGTTGCTATATTTGCATTTAATGCCCCATCAAAATACTCACCTTTTATACCAGCTTCATAATTTGTTCCAGTAATTGGTTCTAATAAATTTCCACTTTTATCTTTACTACTTTGTGGTTGGAAAATCTGTGTCCAACTTGTATAAATAGAGTGATTATCATCTATATCATAAACAATTCCAGCATAAGGAACAACTTCAGCCGTTGCTTTATATGTAGTATTTGTTCCCAAATTTTCATTTTCATACCAACTCAATCTTGAACCTAAAATAAAATTTAAAGAATCAGTTAAATTCAATCTAGTTGCTAGATATGTACTTTTTTGAGTTAGGTCAAAATCATATTTCCATTTGTTCATATCAATATATGGTTTTGATACAGAAGAAGAGTTCCAATTATATGGATCAACTAAAGGACCATTACTTGTCCATTCATAAGGAGCCCAACCTCCCCAGTTTCTATTTTCAAATTTTCTATAATCTGCACCAAGCATTAATTCATGATTTCTTCCAAATAAAGAGTATGGTCCACTTAATGATACATCATAAGAATCTTGTTTATTATCAAGTTTATATCCTTGTGTACCTTGATACAAATCTCCAGAAATTCTACTTAAAGTTGAAAACAAAATATCTTGTTCTGGTCTTTTCCAATTTCCTGCTAGTTTTGCTTTCCAGTCATTACTAAAGTTATATTCTAATTCTGAAAAAACTGTTTTATCTGTTTGTTTCCAATAATCAAAGTCATTCGATAAATTTGTTTTTCTACTTACATCTAAAAAACTTCCATCTACATTTGTTGGGAGACCTTGATACCCTCCTGTATTATCAACTTTTCTATAATGAACCCCTAAAGTTGCTTGAAGATTATCATTTACATCAGCTTCTACAACACTATAAAATTGATAGTTTTTATGCTCTGCTGTGTCATAAAACATATCAGAATCTTCAGCTGTTATTACAGTTCTTGCTCTTATAGTTTTATCTTCATTTAATGCTCCACCAATATCAAAAGTTCCTCGATAATTATCATAACTACCATAACTTAGACTAGCATTTCCTTTTGTCTCTTTTGTTGGTTTTTTTCTAACTAAATTTACAGTAGCTGATGGTGTTCCTGTACCTGTAGTTAGTCCTGTTGCTCCTCTTACTACTTCAACTCTATCATAAATATCTAAAGAATCATTATTTGCATTATAAGTTCCATTTGATTCTGTACTTGTAGGTATTCCATCTAACATAATATTTGATATTTCAAATCCTCTTGCATTATATCTTGCTGAATCTCCTGCATCATAACCTTTTTTTGAAACAATTCCAGTCATATTTTTCATTGCATCATCAAGTGTTGTATATCCAAAATCTTCTATTTGTTGTCTAGTCATAACACTAACTGATTGTGGAGTATCTCTTTGTGATAGGTTTAACTTTGTTGCTGTATTCATTCGTTCTGTTGTATATGAACCTGTACCTTCTGTGGTATTTAATGATTTTTCATTAACAGAAATTGGCTCTAAAACTGTACCTTGTCCTATAACTGCCTTTTTCTTTATGATAATAGCACCATCTTCCATTACAGCTTCTAATCCACTATTTTTTAGTACCTCATCTAAAGCATTTTGAGTACCTGTTATATCTTTAATAGCATTTGAAGTTTTTCCATCAAATATTTCACCACTTGCAATATATGGTTTATTTGCTTTTTTAGATATTTTTTCAATAGCATCTTTTAAAGATTGTTTTTCTATTGAATAGCTTATATTATCTGCATAAATATTTGAGCAAATAAGTAAAGCAACAGCTGGGCTTAGTAAACTTTTCTTAAATAAATTCATTTAGTTTTCTCCTATATATACATTCTAACAATTATAATAATTGTTTTCATATTTAGTAAGAGTAAAAAATTTTCAAAAAACGGACACTAATTTTTAAGAATTTCAAAATTTCTTTGAAATTCTTATACTTTTCTCATTTTTTTCTATTTTTATTGGATATATTTTTGAGATAGTTTTTATAAATATATCAAGTTGAGTTGATGAAAATTCACCAGTTATAGAGTAGTTTTCTAACTCTTTTGATAAAAATAAAACTGAAATATCACTATATTTTGAAAACTCTTCCAAAGCTTCTTTGAGAGTTGTTTTATCAAATAAGATTTTATTTTCTCTCCAAAGAGCTATCTTTTCTGGTTCAATAATTTTTATTTGACTTATAGCACCTATTTCATTTGAATAAGTCAAACTTTGAGCTTTTGTCAAAATAGCTTGATTTTGTTTATCAAAAAAATATTTAGAGTAGTAAGTTTTTACTACACCATTTTCTACATTTATTGTAGTTGTATCTTCTTTATTGATAACTTCAAACTTTGTTCCAATCACTTCTATATTTATATCTTTACTTTTTATGATAAATGGTCTATTTTCATCTTTTGCTACTTCAAACATAGCTCGTCCATTTATTAGATTTACTTCTCTTTTTCCATTAAAATACTCAATATTTAGATTTGTTTTTGCATCTACATAGATAATTGAGCCATCAGGAAGTTCTCTACTCAAGCTACTTTTATCTGTCATCAAATTTTGTGAAAACTGAACTTTAAAGTTATATTCATAAACTTTAAAAGCAAAAAAACAGAATATTAGTAAAATTGCAGCTGCACTTGAAAAATGTTTTATTCTATTTGAAAGCTTTTCTTTGCTTATTTTATTGTGTATTTCTTGTGTTAGAATTTGGCTATTTTCTTTTGATAAAGATTTTGACATTTGATGTACAAATTTTATTCGATTATATGCTTTTTTATTATTCTCATCTTTTAACCAAAGATTTAATTTCTCTTTTTGTTCATTATTTAAGCCCTCTTTTTCAAGTATTAGCCAATATGTTGCTTCTTCTTTGATTTTAGTTTCAGTATTCACTTAAAATCCTCTCTTTGCTAATTCTTCTTCTACTTTTAAAGATGCTCTTTTTATAAGTTTTTCCACTGCATTTGAAGTTATATCCAGCATATTTCCTATCTCTTTTCTGCTATATCCTTCAATAGTATGTAAAATATAAGCTTCTTTTGCTCTTTGTGGTAGTTCTTCTATAATCTGCATAAAAATCTTTTCTTGGTCTTCTTGAAATATTATCTCTTCTGGTTGTTCACACGATGGTCCAAAATGTAAGTTTTCTTCAAATAGTGTAGTTTGTAGTTTTTGATTTTCCAAAGCCTCTTTAACAACTATATTTTTTGCTATTTTATATAAATATGCTCTTTGATTTTCAATTTCATATTTCTCTTTTGATTCAAGAACTCTAATATACGCTTCTTGAATAATATCTTTGGCTTTTTCTTTATCTCCAACTAACTTTTGAGCATAATACAAAAGTTCATCATAATATCTCAACATCTATTTACCTATTTTTTTGATAGAGGTTATCATAAAATATCTTAAAAAAGTTATTGTAAAAGTTATATCATGACAAATTAACTTTGTTATTTCCAAAATTATTTTATAATTAAAAAAATAATATTAGGAAATAAGATGTCTTATAGAACTTTAGAAGAAGAGATAAAAGTATTAGAACTAGGTCTTCCTCCGCAAGAAGGTGATGGATTTATTGGTGGAAGATTAGACCCAAAGGAAGCTAGTTTAGTTTTAGTTCCTGTTCCTTGGGAAGCTACTGTTTCATTTGGACAAGGAACTGCAAATGCACCTGATGCAATCAGAACTTCAAGCCATCAATTAGATGTAGAAAACTATCACTATATCAAACCATATACTGCTGGTATTGCTATGCTTGAAACAGATAAAAGTTTACAAAAACTAAGTAATAAAGCAAGAAAAAAAGCTTTAAAAGTTATTGAAGCTCTTGAAGATGGAACTACAAATAAGAAAGCTTTAAAATATGTAAATGAAGCTTCAGCTACTTTAAACTCATCAGTTTATGAAAAATCTCTTGAACAACTAAAAAAAGGGAAATTTGTAGCAGTTGTTGGAGGTGATCACTCTTGTCCTCTTGGGCTTATCAAAGCTTTAAGTGATACTCAAAAAGAGTCTTTTGGGATTTTACATGTTGATGCTCACCACGATTTAAGAGAAGCTTATGAAGGTTTTACTTACTCTCACGCTTCAATTTTTTATAACGTTATGAAAGAGTCCAAAAAAGTTTCAAATCTAGTTCAAGTTGGTATTCGTGATTATAGCAAAGAAGAAGCAACTAGAATGATTAATTATGGTTCAAAAGGTGCCTGTTTATATGATACTTTAATGCAATCAGAACTTGCTAGTGGAAAATCACTTGAAGAGGTTTTTGCTCCTTATATAAATCAACTTCCACAAAATGTTTATTTATCAATAGATATTGATGGTTTAGAGCCATTAAACTGTCCAAATACAGGAACTCCAGTTCCAGGAGGATTAAGATATGGAGAGCTTGAGCATCTAATATTTATGATTGTAAAAGCTGGTAAAAATATCATAGGATTTGACCTTTGTGAAGTTGGCGATAGTGCTGATGGTTGGGATGCAAATGTTGGTTCACGTGTTTTATACCAATTATGTGGTGCATTACTTGCAAGTCAAGGAAAAATCGAATATAAATAAAAGTAAGTTTTAAAACTTACTTTTAACTATTTAACTTTTTATATAGTTCAATTATTTCTTCTTTTTCTAACTCTCTTTTTAATCTATCAGATTCTTCTTTTATAACTAAACCAAATTTTATAGCTTCATCTTTACCCATATTTACACCCAAAAATTCACTTATTATAAAACTTGCTCCACCTTTTCCTGATTGAGAGTTTACACGTATTACTTTTTCATATCCTCTTTTTATATCTTTTGGGTCTATTGGTAAATATGGTACATTCCAACTTTGGCTATTTGTTTGTCTATAAAAATCTATTCCTTTTTTGATAGCATCTTGATGTCCACCACTAAAAGCAGTAAATATCATATCACCAACAAAAGGATGTCGTGGATGCACAAAAAGTTGCGTTTTTTCTTCATACATAGCTTTTACTTCATCAATTATTGATAAATCAAGTTTTGGGTCAATTCCTTGTGAATAGATATTAAAAGCAAAATTTATTATGTCTAAGTTCCCTGCTCTTTCACCATTTCCAAACAATGTTCCCTCAACCTTATCTGCTCCTGCAAGTACAGCTAACTCTGCACTTGCCACAGAAGTTCCCCTATCATTGTGAGGATGAACACTAATAATCAAAGCTTCACGATTGTGTAAATTTTTACACATCCACTCTATTCTATCTGCATAAACATTTGCTGTACAAGCCTCAAGAGTATTTGGTAAGTTTATTATCATCTTATTTTCTTTTGTTGGTTTTACCACATTTATAACTTCATTACAAATCTTTACAGCAAACTCTAAATCTGTTTGAGAAAAACTCTCTGGTGAATATTGATAAGTTACTTTTCCTTTAAAATCCTTTGTTAGTTCAACTAAATATTGCATAGCTTCAATAGCCATTTGTATTATTTCATCATCACTTTTTTGAAAAACAACTCTTCTTTGAAACTCATTTGTTGGATTGTATAAATGAAAAATTCCATTTTTTACATCTTTCATAGCTTCAACACTTTTTTTAATCCACTCTTTTTTTGCAGGAATTAAAATCTGAATAGCTACATCATCTGGCACTAAATCCTCTTCGATTAATTTTCTAGTAAAGTTAAAATCTGTATCACTAGCACTTGGATAACTAACCTCTATTTGTTTAAAACCCATTTTTACTAAAGCTTTAAAATACTCCAATTTTTGCTCAACTGTTAAAGGATTTATCAAAGCTTGATTTCCATCTCTTAAATCTACACTACAATAAATTGGCGCGTGTGTTATAGTTTTATCTGCCCACTCTCTTTTGAAATTTTTGACAATTGGATATTGTTGATATTTTTTGAAACTCATGGTTTACTCCGTTATAATTTTTATTTTTTGATTTGTTTTTTTATGTTTTAAGTATTAGAAAGTTTTGAGGCAGAGGAGAGAAAAAGAGATAATTTGTTTTATAATATTTACATCCATGATAAACTCCTTTTTAAATTTTGCAAATTATAACTTTTACAAAAAATAAAATCTTGTACAAAATTAACATTTTGAAAAAATATTTTTTTGATACTCTTTTGGTGTAATTTGAAAGATTCTTTTAAAACTTCTATTTAAGTGGCTTTGGTCAAAAAAACCACTATTTTGTGCTATTTGAGAAATAGAGATATTTGAAGTCAATAACTCTTTTGCAAGATGAACTTTTTTATTTAAAATATATGAGTGAATTGGAAGTCCAAACTCTTTTTTAAATACTCGTATTAGATGAACAACTGTTAAATCAAACTTCAAAGCTAACTCATCTAAAATAAACTCTTCAAGATAATTTTCATCTAAATATTTTTTTATATTCATTGCTAAAATTGATTCTTCTTTATAGTTTTGTTCTGTTTGTTCAAATGAGAAAAATGCAAGACAAAATAGATAAAGGTTTTCTTCTTTTTCTATCAAAGAGACTTTAATATCAAGTAAACAATCACATAACTTTATAAAACTTTTATAGATATTTTTATTTTTGATTAACTCAAAAGCTGATGAGAAATTAAAATCTAAATTCTTTAAATAATCTTTTTTCAAGTATAAAACATATCCATCTTTTGACTTTTCATTTGTTGTTGCACTATGAGGAATTTGACTATTTATGATAGCAATTTCATTTGGGTTTAGTCCAATAAAAGTATCATTAAAAATAAGAGTTAATGAACCTTTTTTTATTGCAGTGATTGTAAGTTCTTCATGTAAATGCATCTTTACACAATCTTCGATATCTTCTACATATCGTAACTCGATAAAGTCTAATTTTGGGTTTTTAAAGATATCTGATTTCATCTATTTAGTTTCATATGTAAAAGAGGAAAAGGTTTTCCAAAACCATCTTTTTCACTTCGATTTATAACTTCAAAGCCCATATATTTATAAAAATTTACTGCATTTAGATTTTGTTCATTTACATCTAATTGATTGATATTATGATTTTTTATACCATATTCTAAAAGTTTTTTACCAATACCTTTTTTAAAATATTTTGATTTTATAAAAAGCATCTCAACCTTATTTTCATCAATTCCAATAAAACCTAAAATATTTCCAAACTCATCTTTATAAACATATAATTTAACTGCATATAAATATTCATTTAAAATTTTTGGTCGAAAGAAGTTTATATGAGATTCTTCTAAAAAAGTGTGGGTAGCTCTTACTGAATCTTCCCAAATTTCAGTAAGAGTTTTATATTCGTTTTCTTTTGCTTCTATAATCATAATTTCTAACTTACCTAAAAAGGTATTTCTTCTCCTTCATTATCTTCTTTTATACTAAATTCAATTCCTCTTTTTTCAAGATATTTTTTATTTTTATCATCAATAATTATATCTTTTAAAACTGCTCCATCTAAAATAATTCCATCTAACTTAGCATTTATAAAATTACATTCAATTATTTCACAATTTGAAAAATTTGCTTTATTTATTTTTGCATTCATAAAATTAACTTTCTTTAATTCAGAATTTGAAAAATCAACTTCACTCAATTTTAAATCTGCAAAATAACATTTATTTATTTTTGTTTCTGTAAAAGTTAAATAATTAAAACCAACATGTGAAAAATTACAATTATCAAAAGTTGTTTTTTTAAAAATTATATTAGAAAAATAACAACTAGTAAAATCTATTCGTATTAAAGTTGAGTTTGAAAAATTTATATTTTGAAATAAACACCCAACCCAATAAGCGTTTAAAATCATTTGACAATTAAAGTTAAGATAATATGATGAATTTCTAATTATTGTTCCCCTGCCCATAGATTCTAAATTATCTTTAATTAAATATATAACATATTTATTATACTTTTCACTAAATCTTTCATTAATAAAACTTTCATTTAAACCCATATTAATTAGAACTGTCCAATATCCATAAAACACATCAAATGACTTTTGCATTATATTTATATCCGTATCTAAATTATATTGATATATAAAATCTTTTTCAAAAAGTTCACCTAAAAAACTTGCCATTCTTTTTGCTAATTCTATATTTTGTTCTTGATTTCCATTTCTAATTATCTCAATAAGATAATTTTGAATTTCTATTGAAATTGTTTTTGAAGAAAATAGTTCCCAAACTATTTTTAAAACCTCTTTATAATCTTTTATTGCATATTTATTTCTATCTTTGTTTATTAATCTTAAAACTTCATCATAAATCTTTTCAGCTACAAGATACTCTTGCAAAGATTTATGTAAAAATTCTATAGCATAATTATTTGAATCATCAATATCATCTTCACTATTTTTATTCACTTCTTGAAAATAAAAAGATATTAAAACTCCTTTTAATATACCATCTAATTCCTCTGCATTTTTATTAATATCAATTTCTAAATTTTCATAAAAATCTTTTACAAATGGTAATTTTTCTAATTTACTTTTATGAATATATTCAAAATCTGATTTATAAATAGCAAATGCAATTTCTCTTAATAATTCCCTAATATCATCAGGTTCAATTCCTTTTAGATTTTCATGTTTTTTATCATTTTCCCATTTTCTATTTATGATTGAAGTAAACATCTCATTATAGATTCTTGCTCTATTTGTACTATTTGTTAAATCATCTTTTGAAAGATTTAATTCTGCTATCATATGAAGTAAGATTGGTTGAGAAATAAGCTCTAAAATATGATTTGTTTCATTTTTATGAAGTTCTTCTAATATTTCATCTGTCAAAGTAGCATAAGGATAAAATTCTTTATATTTTTCTAACCATAATTTTTGTTTTTCTAAATCAAATGCCTTTAAATGCAAAGTTAAAATATCATCTTTTAACCTTTTTTCTAATTTTTCAAGATTAACATACAAGGTTCTTGATGTAATAATCAATTTTAATTTAGGATAATCTTTCAAACAACTAATCAAAGTTTCCAAAAAATCATCTATTTTAGAACTTACAAGTTGTTCTTTCATAGTTAATTCATCTAAACCATCCAAAAGTAAGATTGTTTCTTCTTCTAAATTTGGAGTGAATCCAATAATTTTATTTAATTTCTCAGCTAAAGTATCAATAGGATTATCAAGAAGATGTGAACTATTTGAAATATCTCTAAGTCTTAACATAAAAACTTGTTCTTTTGTATCAAAAATTTTTGATTTATAATCAAACATAAACTTCTTTGAAAATGAACTTTTCCCCTGACCTGGTTGCCCAAGAATTAAAACTATATTTGAATTTTTACTTTGAAATTGTTCATTATTACAAGATGATTTATTATTCAAATAAGTGTAAATAAAATTATGAATAGATTGATTATCTTTTGCCGTTGTAAACTGATTGTAATATTTATCTTTTTCTTTTTTCACATGAGAAGATAAAAATTTAAAAGTTGGCTCAATATAAATATCATTTAAAGTCATATTTTTATCATTATTTAAAACAGGGGTTTTAATAAAATCATCTTCAATTTGCTGATAATATTGTTTTAAAAATTCATCTTTTTCATCTTTTGATAATTCAGTTTTTCCTAATCCCACATTTATATTACAATTTGTGTTGTGTGATAAACTATCTTTAATTTCTGGCATAATATTATCCTATTTTAATTTCACAATTTTGATTTTCATTAAAAGAATTTTCAATTAAATAATTATCTCCAAATAATAAATCAAATTTAGTATCTTTATTATTTTTAAATGATTCTATAATCTCTTTTGTTTTTTGAGATTCTCTTGTTTGAAGATTTTTTAATATTTCACTTATTTGCTCATTCGCTATAATATAATTTCTAAATTCTTCAAGAGTTATGTTTTTATCAACTTTTTCAACTTCTTTTTCTATTAAAGAAACTTCATTTTCATCTAAAGAAAAATACTTTTTAACTTTTTCTTTTATAGTTATAAAACTAGATACTGTTGTAGTTTTTACTGCATCATAATATATTCCACCAACGATATAACCTAAAACTGCTTCATTGCTTAATAAAGACATATCCATAAAAAAACCTTATATTTTTTATTTTATTATAACTATTTTTGTATAATTTATTCTTATTATTTGACAGTTAAAAGTTATTTAATTACATTTGAAAAGATAATAGAGTTCAGATAATTTATATTTGACAAAGAAAGATTTATTGGTATTGGATTAAAATACTCTTTTTAAAAGAGTATTTTAATTTCATATTTTATTATCCTAAGTTTTTAGCTACAAAATCCCAGTTTACTAATTGCCAGAAGTTTTCTAAGAATTTAGGTCTTGCATTTCTAACATCAATATAGTAAGCATGTTCCCAAACATCACATGTTAAAACTGGAGTTAAACCTTCAGTTATAGGACAGCCAGCATTTGAAGTTGTAACGATTTTTAAATCACCACTTGCATCTTTTACTAACCAAGCCCAACCTGAACCAAATTGTCCGATAGCTTTAGCTGTAAATTCTTCTTTAAATTTTTCAACAGAACCAAAAGCTTTTGTTAAAGCTGCTTCAACAGAAGCTGGAATAGCACCTTGATTTGGAGTTAAACCACTAAAGAAAAAATCATGGTTAAATACTTGAGCAGCATTATTAAAAATACCACCACTTGATTTTTTTACAATCTCTTCTAAAGATAAGTTTTCAAACTCAGTTCCTGGAATCAAATTATTTAAATTGTTTACATAAGTTTGGTGGTGTTTACCGTGGTGAAACTCTAAAGTTTCTTGTGACATACATGGTGCTAATGCATCTATTGCATAAGGTAATTTCATTAATTCGTGTTTCATATTATTATCCTTTTAAAAAAAATTAATTGAACCTAAGAATACCCTTTTTTATATATTTTTTCACTTAATAATTTTTCTTAACCATATTGATATGGTTTTATACCAAACTCTTTCAATATAGAATAAACATGATCAAAAATATCTGATTGAATATTTTCATAATCAATCCAAACCGTTGTAGCCGTAAAACAATATATTTCTAAAGGTATTCCATATTCATTAGGAGCTAATTGTCTTACCATGATTGTCATATCTTTGTTTATATTTGGATGATTTTTTAAATATGTAACCAAATATGCTCTTAATGTTCCAATATTTGTAAGTCTTCTACCATTCATTGCTACACTTAAATCAAAATTATGTGATTCGTTATAATTTTTTATTTCTGATTGTTTAGTGTGTAAATATGGCATTAAAAGATTTGCTTTTTCTAATCTTTTGATATCTTCATCACTTAAAAAAGATATTGAATTAATATCTATTAAAACTGCTCTTTTTATTCTTCTTCCACCTGATTCTCTCATTCCTTGCCAGTTTTTAAAAGAATCTGATACTAAAGCATAAGTTGGTATTGTTGTTATCGTTTTGTCAAAATTTCTCACCTTTACAACATTTAAACCAATATCTATAATATCTCCATCAGCACCATATTTTGGCATTTCAATCCAATCTCCAACTTGAACCATTTTGTTAGTTGAAAGTTGAAGCCCAGCTGAAAATCCTAAAATAGTATCTTTAAATACCAACATTAAAACAGCAGACATTGCTCCAAGTCCACTTAAAATTGCAACTGGTGATTTATCCATTATTATAGAAATTACATATATAAAACATATTATTCCAAAGATAAGTTTTATACTTTGAATAACACTTTGCATAGCAAAAAATGGTGTTTTTGTTTTATTATGAAGTGTTTTAAAACTTTTATCAACTATCGAATAAAAAGATAAAAGCCCAAAAATAGATATCCAAATAAGTGAAAATATTTGAAATATTTCATAAACTACACTTTGTTTATCTACCCAAATTGACGTTTGCCAATATACAACCAAACCTTGAAATACAAGTGCTAATCTTTGAAAAAGGTTGTATTCTAATAAGCTTTGAGTTATAAAGTTATGTCTTTTTCTATCAACTCTTTTTATAGATTTTAAAATAATTTTATGAAGTATTATATGAACAACAATAGCAGTTAAAACAATAATCCCAATAACTATAAAACTTACAGTAATAAATGTAGGTTCAATGCCTATATCTTTTAAAAATTCTATTAAATATTTTTTCATTTTTTTTCTCCTAAAAGTTTTTTATTGAGAAATTTATATTTGCTTACAAAGCCTTAATGGCTTTGTAAAATTTTAAGCGAATGCAGGTTCTAAGAAAGGAATAATTTGTTTTTTTCTTGATAAACAACCATCTAACCAAACTTTATTATCTACAAGTTTACAGTTAAATGCTTTTTCAAAAATTGAAGTATCATCAGAAGTTACTAAAACTTCACTTCCTTCTTTCATAATGTCAGTTAAAAGTAAAGCAACAGTATGTAAACCTTGTTCTTCTTTTACTTTTTTAATATCAGCCATTAACTGATCTTTGATTGCATCAAAAACACTTCCATCAACAACTTCAAGTTGCCCAACACCTACTTTTTTTCCATGCATATCAAAGTTTTTATAATCTCTCATTACAAGCTCTCTAATTGGAGTTCCTGCAACTGCTGATTTTACTCTAAACATTTCCATTCCAAGTGCACCAAAATCTTCTATTCCACAGATTTTTGCTAACTCTCTAACAGCTTTAATATCTGTTTCTGTACATGTTGGTGATTTGAAAATTACTGTATCAGATAAAATCGCACACATCATAATTCCAGCGATGTTTGAAGGAATTTCAACTTTATGAAAATCATACATCTCTTTTACGATTGTATTTGTACAACCAACTGGTCTTATCCAACACTCTAATGGAGCTGAAGTTGTAATATCACCAAGTTTATGATGATCAACTATTCCAACAATTGTAGTTTTATCAAGTTCTTGTGGAGCTTGAGCAACATCTGAATAATCAGTGATAAATAGTTCATCACCTGCAAAAGATGTTTTAAGTAATGGTGCTTCAAATCCAAATTTTTCTAAAATAAATTTTGTTTCTGGATTTGGTTCACCTTGACGTGCTGGAATTGCAGGACGCCCAATTTTGTTTAAAAGGTAAGCTAAAGAGATTGCTGAACAGATTGAATCAGAATCGGGAATAATATGTCCACATGTATATAATGCCATAAATTGTATCCTTTTTTTTGGTTTCCGATAAAAAAGGGAAACCATAAATTTTGTTTGTTAAATTTTCGGGCATTTTATCTAAAAAGAAGTTATGTTACTTTTAAATAAAAAAATTAGTATTAATATCCCAACTCTTCATCAACTAAAATGATGATTATTCTTCCTATTTCATCATCACCTTTTATCCAAGTAAATTTTCGTGCAATGTTGTCTAAGTTATATTTTGGTTCTTTTCCAAAAGAGATAGCTTTTTTATTCATTCTATCTATATTTTTTGTTGCAGCAACATCCATAACTCGTTTAAAACCATCTTCTAAAGAATCAACTATTTTATTAATTCCAACAATTAATAAAACATTTGTAGGTCCATAAGAAAGTGCAGCTACCCTATTTCCACTTCCATCAGCATTTACAAGTTTTCCGTCTTTTGTAATTGCATTTGTACTTGTTACAAAAATATCACTAATTAATCCTTGTTTTCTTCGTTTGATATTCTCTTCCATAGAAATACCAGCTTCATATTGATTATGTAAAGTAATCTCTTTATTCTCTAATAAAAAGTCAAGTAAACCTATCTCTTTTACACTTTCACTTCCACCAAGTCCCACACTCATATTTGGTTTAATATAACTTTTTGCTAAAGATAAAGCTTCAGCTTTATCCTTTACAAAATAAGCATCATAACCACAAGATTTTAAAACTGCTAAAAACTCTTTCATTTTATTTATTCCTCTATTAAAAATTGTCCTAGAATTCTATTTTTCAAAAGTTTATCATAACTTTTTACTGCTCCATGCATAGAAATATAAATGCCATTTGAAATTTTAGCATTTAAAAACCCTATTGCCTGTGCAAAGTTTAAAGTTGCTTCAACTTTTTTTATACTCATAGGAACCATTGCACCTGTTAATACTATTTTTTTATTTTCTATTCTATTATTCAAATATTTAGCTGTAATATCAATAGTATCTGTTCCATGAACTACAATAATATTTTCATTTTCAAGTTTTTTTATAGTTTCTACCAAAATATCTCTATCTTCATCTATTATTTCTAAACTATCTTTTGAAATAATATTTATGATTTCAAAATCTACATTAAAACAATTTTGAATTATCTCTTCAAGTGCGATATTATCAGTTGGAACTTCAAGTTCTCCTTTTAGTGGATTGTATCTTTTATTGAAAGTTCCGCCTGTATTTAAAACTGTTATTTTAGATTTTATCATAGTTTTGAACCATATTTTTTGGTTGTAAAAGTTCGTCTAACTCTTCTTTTGTAAAAAGATTTTGTTCTAATAAAATATCATAAACTCTTTTTCCAGTTCGTAATGCTTCTTTTGCAATTGCTGAACTTTTTTCATATCCAATAATTGGACTTAAAGAAGTTACTAAAGTTGCAGAGTTTAAAACATTATTCATACAAATTTCAGGATTTGCAGTAATTCCTTTGATACATTTTTCAGCTAAGCTTTCAAATGCTCTTCTCATCATATTTATAGAAATAAACAATTTATATGCAATTATTGGTTCAAAAACATTTAGTTGAAGTTGTCCATGTTCACTAGCTATTGCGATAGTTGTATCTGCACCAATTACTTCAAAAGCAACTTGATTTACAACTTCTGGCATAACTGGATTTACTTTTCCTGGCATTATTGAACTTCCAGGTTGCATTGGAGGAAGATTTATCTCATTTAATCCAGCTCTTGGACCAGAACTTAGAAGTCTTAAATCATTACAAATTTTTGAAACTTTTATTGCAATAGATTTAAATCTTCCAGAAATTTGTACAAAAGAACCCGTATCTTGAGTAGCTTCTATCATATCATTTGCTTTATAGTATTCTGTTCCAGTAACTATTCGCAAGTTTTTTATAACTAATTCTTGATATTCTGGTTTTGTATTAATACCAGTTCCAATAGCTGTTGCTCCAAGATTTACCTCTTTTAGCATATCTTGTGCTCTTGACAGTCTAAAAATATCATCATCTATCATTGTTGCATAAGTTTTAAACTCTTGTCCTAAAGTCATAGGAACAGCATCTTGAAGTTGAGTTCTTCCCATTTTTAAAATATCTTTAAATTCTACTGCTTTATTGTGAAAAGAATCTCTTAAAATTTTAAGACTATCTTGAAGTTTAAAAATAAGCTCATATAAAGCAATTTTTATTGCTGTTGGATAAACATCATTTGTCGATTGACTCATATTTATATGATTATTTGGATGGATAATGTCATAAGAACTTTTTGGATAACCCAAAATCTCTAAAGCAACATTTGCTATTACTTCATTTGCATTCATATTTGTAGAAGTTCCAGCTCCACCTTGAATAGGATCAACTATAAATTGATCATGAAACTCACCTGCAATAATCCTATCGCAAGCTTGAACAATAGCATTTTTTTGAATATCAGTTAGGTCACCTAGCTCATAGTTTGTTAAAGCGCAAGCTTTTTTTACTTTTGCTAAAGATATTATAAAAGTTGGAAATATAGATATTCCAAGAGTAGTTATATTAAAATTTTCTTTTGCTCTTAAAGTTTGAACACCATAATATTTATCAAGTTCAATCTCTTTTTCACCTAAAAAATCTTTTTCAATTCTATGTAATTTTTCCATGATTAACCTCAAAATTTATTTTGAACTAGTATAGGATAAAACTACATAAAATAGCTTTATATAGAAAAGAAATTAGTAGAGCTTTCTTTTTTCTATATAAAAAATATACAAACTATTTGATTAATTCTTCTACAATCTTGATTAAATAATCAGCAGAGTTTTTTGCACTTGATTTTAAAAACTCATCAAAGTCAAATCCAGCATCCATATCTGCACTATCAGAAATTGCTCTTAAAATAAAAAATGGTACATTTAAAGCATCACAAACAACTGCAACACTTGCACCTTCCATTTCTAAAGCATCAGCATTAAAAGTATTTTGAATAAACTCTTTTCTTTCACTTGAATGAACAAATTGATCACCAGTTGCAATAGTTCCTTCAATAACTTTTAAATTACTTTTAGTTGCAACTTTTTTTGCTATGTCTCTTAAAGAGCTCGTAGTTTCAACAAAAACTTTTCCTCCTGGAACATATCCATTAGGATGCCCAAATGCAGTAATGTCTAAATCATGTTGACAAAGCTTATCAGCAATTATCAAATCACCAATTTTTAAATTCGGATTAACAGCCCCAGCAACTCCTGAAAAAAGTAAAGTACCACAAGAGAACTTTTCAATCATAGTTGCAGCTGTTAAACTAGCATGTACTTTTCCAATTTTTGAATAAGCTATTACAATGTCAAGACCTTTGTAATTTACTTCATAATATTTATTATTAGCAAACTCTACAACATTTATTTTGTCAAAATAAGCTAAAAGAGGCTCTATTTCCTCTTCCATCGCTCCCATTATCGCTAATTTAGTCATTTAATTCACCAATTACCGCTTCAAGTGTCGCCATATCAGAAACATTTAAAGTTGGTTTTTCTGTAATTTTTTTATTTAAACCTTTTAAAACTGCACCATTTCCAAATTCAATAAATAAATCAACTTTGTTATCATGTGCTTTTACTGATTGTTTATATTTTACAGGACTTACAAGTTGAGAAGATAATAATTCGATTGCTTCATCTTTTGTTGTATAAACTTCTGTACTAACATTTGAAATAACAGGTAAAAATTCATCATTTAAATACTCTTGTAAATATGGTTTTAAATTTTCAACAGCACTTCTTAGTAATTCACAATGTGATGCAACACTCATATCTAAAACGATTGCTCTTTTTGCTCCTGCACTTTTAAATGTATCAACTAAAGATTCTAAATCAGCTTTAACTCCTGCAAGAACAAGTTGTCCATCCATATTATAGTTTGCTGGCCAAACTTGTTTTCCTTCTGCTCTTTGCTCTTTACAAATTTTTTCAACTATTTCATCATCTATTCCTACTAGAGCCATCATTCCTGCACTTCCACCACTACAAGCCTCAGTCATAAATAAACCTCTTTTATGAACTAATTCAATAGCATCTAAATAATCAATTGCTCCAGCAGATACTAAAGCTGAAAATTCTCCTAATGAGTGTCCTAAAACAAACTCAGGTTGAATATCAAATTTTTCTTTAAAAATAGCATTAGCAATTGAACTAACAAGTAAAATTGCTGGTTGAGTAAATTCTGTTTTTCCTAAATTTTCATTTTCTTCAAATAGCAATTTTTCAAAATTAATATTTAATCTTTTACTTGCATTTGAAATCATATCTTTTGCTATTTGACTATTTTCAAAAAAATCTTTTCCCATCCCAACAGTTTGACTTCCTTGTCCTGGGAATATAAAAGCAACTTTTTTCATTAATAAATACCTCTTTATATTGTTAAATTTATTTAAAACTATTTTTTAAAGCTAAAAAACTTAACTCTAAAAAATAGTTTTGCCCAAATGTATAAATACACTTGGGCAAAGAAAAAGGTTTTTGTACTAAAAGATTAGTGACAACCGCAACCACCATGAGAGTGTCCGTGGTCATGACCATGGTCATCATTTGAACCACAACAACCACCACCGTGAGAGTGACTATGTCCGCCACCTCCACAACAACCACCACCCATAGCAGCCATTCCACCAACAACACCAGTTTGAACTTCTTCTTCAGTTGCGTCTCTTAAACTTAAAATTGCTACTGAGAACATTAAAGTTCTTCCAGCCATTGGATGATTATAATCAATTGTAACATCTGAATCTGTAAAAGATTTCACAACTACTTGTACAGTTTCACCATGCTCACCAGTACCATATAAAGACATACCTTCAACTAATTCAATACCTGCAAATTGTTCTTTTGGTAAAACTTGAACAGCTTCTTCATTATACTCACCATAAGCATCTTTTGCTTCAACTAATACATCTGCTTCTTCATTTGCAGCCATATCAACTAATTTTGACTCTAAACCAGGGATAATTTGCCCTTTTCCTGAAATAAATTCTAATGGAGCTTGTCCAACATTAGAATCTAAATGTTCACCAGTTTTTGCATCTTTTAATGTATATTCAATACCTATAACTTTATTTGACATAATATTTTTTCCTTTTATATTTTATAATTTAGATAATTTAGTTTTTGCTTCTTTTGCTTCAGAAGAGTTTGGATAAAGTTCAATTAAAGTACCATAAAAACTTTTTGCATTTTCCTTATCTTTTACATTCTCAAACGAAATAGCGCTGTGCAATAATAATGTTGGCATATAAGCTGCTTTGTCATTTAACATCGCAGATTTTTTAAAATGACTTATTGCAGTGTCATATTTTTTTCTTTTATACCACATTTCCCCTAAATAAAAATTATTTTCTGCTGGTTTATAATTAACTTCAATAAGTTTTTCATATTTTGGAATTGCAGTATTATAAGCCTTTGCATCATAATCTTTTTTTGCTTCATTCATCAATTTAGCTTTATCTTCAGCTGTTTTAACTTCTCCAATACTTGCTGTTGAAGAAGAACTATCATCTATTGATGCTGATTTTGTTTCTGTAGTTTTTGTAGGAGATACTGAAGATGTTTTCACTCCCATAGCTTTTTTTACTGCTTCAAATTCTTCTCTTGTAACAAACTGTTGCATGTTTTTTTCTAGTTCAGTAGAAGAAACATATTCAGAATTTATTTTATTCACAAGGGCAGTTAACTTTGTAAGAGCAGCTTTTAAAGCATTTAAATCTGATTGATTAGCTGTTGAATCATTATTAGAACCTAAATCTGAAGATACACCGTTTTTCTGTAATTCATTCAATTTTGAATTTAATCTTGCAGAATCACCTTCATATGTAGACTCTAAGCCATTTAATCTACTATTTATTGAATTAACTAAACTATTAATTTCATCAAGTTTTGACGATAAATTACTAACACTTGTTTGTGTTTTTAAAATATGTTTTTCAGTAGAAGTAAGGTTATAAGAAGCACTTGAATCCCCATAAACCGAAACCTCTTCGGCTACGGTTAATGAAGTTACTACTAGTAGTAAAGGAAGATATTTTTTCATCAAATTATTTTTCTAATTCGTGCTCAACTCTTCTGTTTTGTGCCCAACAATCTTTTGTTTTTTCAGTACAAACTGGATTGCTTTCACCTAAAGAAACTAAAGAAATGTTAGTAGTTACACCATTTGCAACTAATACATCTTTAACAGCGTTAGCTCTTTTTAAACCTAATGCATAGTTATACTCATCTGAACCCCATTCGTCAGTGTTTCCTAATACTTTAACAGTAGTATCAGAACTTACAGCTGATAATTTAGATGCATTTGAAACTGCTTTAGATTTATTGTCAGCAGTTAAATTGTATTTATCAAAACCAAAATAAACGTGCTCAATTAAAACTCTTTGTCCATTGATCATGTAATAGTTACCATTTGAAGCTTTTTCTAATAAAGTTCCATCTTGGATTGGAGCTTCAACAGATGCTGCATCATTTGCACCAACTACGTTATCTACATCAGCATTTTTTTCACTACAACCAGTAGTAAATAATAAAGCTGAAACTAATACAGAATAAAGACCTAACTTTTTCATTGTTTTTTCCTTGAAATTAAAATTTTCAAGAAATATTACTAAAGTGAAACTTAATTATTGTTTATATTTTGCAGATTATTGGGGATAAATTAAAAAATAAAAAGAGATTTTGAGAAATAAATACAATTAATGTAAAAATACATTAATTGTATTAGGTATTTTACCAATCTATAGATTGAATTCTTTTACCAGTTAATGGGAATAAGAACGATTTATTATATTCTAATCTAATAATACCAACCGCACTTGCATCACCAACTGTTTTTATAAATAAAACACTTTGTCCATCTGGAGAAAATTTAGGAAATTGATTTACTCCTTGAGTTGTTAATCTTTGCAAATTGTCAGTTCTAGTAGAAATTAAGTATAAGTTAAAACTTTTACCCATTTCATTATCAGAATCTTTACTACTAAAAATTATATTATTACCATTTGATGTAACTGAAGAGTTATTTTTACTATGGAAAACCATTCTTTCTACAGAACTTGAACCAATTCTTTGTTTAAAAATATTAGGATTTCCTAATCTATCAGAAACAAAAACTATTTCTTTATCATCTTCTACAAATTGTCCACCAACATCAATCCATCCAGGACCACCAGCAACTTGTTTTTTTGTTCTTGTATTTACATCATATAAAAATATATCTGGTTGTCCAGTAGGAGAAGCAGTAATTAATAATTTAGAACCATCTTTACTTACATCTGAACAAGCTAGCATTCCATCTGAATCCATTATAACTTCTTTACTTCTATTATAAATATTTAATTTAACCAAAGTTGGTTTATCATAGTTATAAGAAGTATAATAAATAGTTTTTTGTTCTTTATCTGCCCATTTTGGGAAAATATTAAGACCACCAGTTACAACTTTCTTTTTATATGTTAAAGAGTAATCACCAATCATAATATCTGATTTTCTTGGTCCATCATATACTGCAAAAACAACAAATTTATCCATCCAAGCAATACTTGGTGCTTTGAAATAATCATTTATTGTTATTGCTGATTTATGAGCTAAAAAAACAAATCTTTCTTCCAATGAAGTTGTAAAGTTTTTTTCTAAAACAAGCCCTGAAGTATTCCCACTTAATGCATTTACTGCATTAAGGTCATACAGTTTTGTTTTTAATGTATAGTTACCACCAGCTTCTCTTTCTGCTGATAAATTTATAACAAGGCTAATTCCTTGATTTCTTAAACTTAAATCAGGCATTCCATTATATGAAAACTGAGTAGTTGAAGTAGCAACATCAAAATGTCCACTAATACCTAAGTCATCAGACAAACTTTTTTTAATTTTACTTAAAGTTCCTTTTTCAGGGCTATCAGTCGCGATAGTAACCACAATTTTTGGAAGAACCATTCCTTTTTTTACAATATCTAAATGTCCATCAACTTCTGCAAAAACAGAGCAGAACATTAAAGATACAAATAAAAATATTTTTAACATAATTTTATCCTTCAAATTTAAAATCAACAGAATACTTAACGACTTTTCCACTTGGAGGTACAGGATAAGCCACGTTTCTTTGTCCATCTAAATATGCTTTTAAAGATGCATCATAAGCTGCATCACCAGATACTTTTTGAAATTTATAATCAAACTTCCCATTTTCATCAATCGTTATAACTACTTTTGCTACTAAATTAGTATCTTGAGAAATAGGTGCCCCTGATTGTAATATTTCATAAATTTTACTTGCATAATCATCATTTTTTTCACCCTTTGAAGAGCTTTTTACTTTTGAATCCGTTGCAGTTTTTTCATCTTCTAATAATCTATCGATTTTAATATTTGTAGATTTTTTCTCTTTTTCAAATTTTGATTTAAATCTTTTAGGATCGATAGATTTTTCAACATTATTAACCTCTTCTTTTACAACTTTTTGTGCTGTCTCTTTTACATTAGCAAATAAAGATTTTAAATCAGGTCTTTTTTCATTTGAAGCAGAAGTTGCTTTTTCAACTACTTCTTCTTTTTCAATTATTTTTTCTACTTTTTTTTGTACCATTTTTTTCTCAGCTATTTCTTCTATCATCTCCAGTTCAATAGTTGTTGAACTTGGTGTAATATTTATTTGTTCTTTAGTTGGAGAAAAAATATAAATCATAACTAAGAGACAAAAAGAAAGATATACAGTAATTGCAATTATCCCTGAAATTATAAATGAAGTTTTATTTTGCATCTATATTATCCATCTGTAACTAATGCTACTTTAAAAAATCCAGCTTCTTTTACTGATTTTAAAACATAAACAATATCATCATATTTTAAACTTTTATCAGCTCTTATATGAACTGGAGTATTTTGATCTTTTCCATTTGAAAATAGTAAAAAACTATCTGCAAAATTTGCAATTTCTACTTTATTTTTATTTAATGTAACTATTCTATCTTTTGTAATTATAATATCAATTTTTTGAACATCTTGAGTTTGTTGACTTCTACTTCCTGTTGGAAGATTAATAGGTTCTTCAAACTCAATAACAGGTGCTGTTACCATTAATATTGCTAATAAAACTAGCATGATATCAACTAAAGGAGTGATATTTAAATCTGGTTTTTGATTAAAATCATACACTAGATTATCCTTTAGCTATTAAAATTTGTGATTGAGCCTTAAGAAAAATGCTTAATTCATAAACTTTTCTTGAAAGAATCTGATGGAATGTATAAGCGAAAATTGCCACTAAAATACCTGCAGCTGTAGCAACTAATGCTTCACTGATTGCTGGTGCAATAATTGAAAATGCTACTTTTGATTGATTTGCAAATTTTGCAAATGATTCTAATATACCAATAACTGTACCAAAAAGACCGATAAATGGTGATGTTGAAGATATAATTGCTAACCAAGAAAGTCCAGAACTTGCATCTTTAATTATATTAATTTCACATGCATGTAATAACTCTTTTGAAGCTATATTGTTTGAACATTTATTAAGTGCAGATAAAGGTGAAAATCTAGTTTCTCTTGAAGTTAATGCCTCTAGAGATCTTTTTTCATTGCTAATAAGTGAACTTAGAACATTATTTCTGTGCAAAAAAATCCAAAAAGTAAGTACGATATAAACTGACAATAGTGCTAAAACTATATAAGTTATAGCACTACTATTTGCCAAATAATTTAGTAATGTAGTAATCATGTATTTTTATGCAAATGAATTGATTTTAGCTTCAACTGCCGCAACTGAAATGTTAGAATCTTTTACAGAATTAACTAACTCTTTTGCTGCTTCAATATTTTTAGCAATTTCAGAATCTTTTCCAGCTGTTAATGCAATAGCTCCATCTGCTAAAACATCAACTGATTTCTCATCTACTTTAACATGTCCCCAATTAATAGCAACAGCTTCTGTAGAATCCACTTTTTCAATAACGATAACACCTACAGTTAATGAAGAAACTAATGATGAGTGTCCTGGTAGAACACCGAACTCTCCCTCTTTACCAGGAAGAGTTACAGTTTTCACATCATCATTAAATATTTCTCCATTAGATGTAACGATTGATAGTTTAATTGTATCCATAGTTATGCCTTAATGGTTTTTTGTTATTTCATTTTCTCAGCTTTTGCTAGAACCTCGTCGATTCCACCAACCATATAGAATGCCATTTCAGGAATGTTGTCATATTTACCATCTAAAATTCCTTGGAATCCTGCGATAGTATCTTTTAATTCAACATATTTACCTGGGCTTCCTGTAAATACTTCTGCAACGAAGAATGGTTGAGATAAAAATCTTTCAATTTTTCTAGCTCTTGCAACAACAAGTTTATCAGATTCTGATAACTCATCCATACCAAGAATTGCAATAATATCTTGTAAATCTTTGTATTTTTGTAATACAGATTGAACACCTCTTGCTGTATTATAGTGTTCTTGTCCGATGATATCAGCACTTAAAATTCTTGAAGTAGAATCTAGTGGATCAACCGCTGGATAAATACCTTTTTCAGCAATTTTTCTATTTAAAACTGTAGTTGCATCTAAGTGAGCAAAAACAGAAGCTGGTGCAGGGTCAGTTAAGTCATCCGCTGGTACGTAAACAGCTTGAACTGAAGTAATAGAACCTTTAGATGTAGAAGTAATTCTTTCTTGTAATTTACCCATTTCTGAAGCAAGTGTTGGTTGGTATCCAACTGCTGAAGGAATTCTTCCTAATAAAGCTGACATTTCAGATCCTGATTGAGCAAATCTAAAGATGTTATCAATAAACATAAGAACATCAAGTCCTTTTTCATCTCTAAAGTACTCAGCCATTGTAAGACCTGTTAATGCAATTCTATTTCTTGCACCTGGTGGTTCACTCATTTGACCGTAGCACAGTGCAACTTTATCAAGAACGTTTGAGTCTTTCATCTCATGGTAAAGGTCATTTCCTTCTCTTGTTCTTTCTCCAACCCCAGCAAATACTGAGTAACCAGAGTGTTTAAACGCAACATTATGGATTAATTCCATAATAATAACTGTTTTTCCAACTCCAGCACCACCGAATAGTCCAACTTTTCCTCCTTTTGAATAAGGAGCTAAAAGGTCAACAACTTTGATACCTGTTTCAAACATTTCTGTTTTTGTTGATTGCTCTTCAAAAGTTGGAGCAGATCTATGAATTGACCATCTTTCAGTGTCAGCAGGAATAGCAGAACCTTCATCAACTGGATCACCAATAACATTGAAAATTCTTCCTAATACAGCTTCACCAACTGGAACTTTAATTGGTCCACCAGTAGCTATACACTCTTGACCTCTAACTAAACCTTCTGTCATATCCATTGCAATAGTTCTAACTCTACTATCACCAATATGTGCAGCAACTTCTAGTACTAATCTATCTTTACTAGCATCAGCTAATGTAACATCAATAGCTTCATTGATTTCTGGTAAGTATCCGTCAAACTCTACGTCAACAACAGGACCCATTACCTGAATAACTTTACCTTTCATACGGGCAGCTCCTTATAAATTATTTTAATGCTTCAACACCACTGATAATCTCTATCAGCTCTGTTGTAATTGCAGCTTGTCTTGCTTTATTGTATTCAACCGTTAAACTATTAACTTTTTCTTTCGCATTTTTACTTGCAGCTTCCATAGCTTGCATTCTAGCACTATGCTCTGCAGCTAAAGAATCAATTAAAGCGTAATACATATTAAAATCAATATATTTATCAGTTAATTCATTTAAAACTTCATCTTCGTCTTCTTCTGGTTCAATATTTAACATAGAAGCATTATCTTGAATTTTAACATCATCTAAACTAATTGGTAATAAATCTCTAACCCTAATTTCTTGAGATAGCATATTTAAAAACCCATTATAAACAATTACTACTTTGTCAGTAACTTCATTTTTAAAATCTTCAACAACATTATGAATAAACTCAGCAGCTCTATCATAATCAGGTGCAGATGATAAATCAGTAGCTTTTTGCTCTATTGTCATTCCTTGGAATGAGAAAAAGTCAACACCTTTTCTTCCAGCAGCTCTTAATCTAACTTTTGTACCTTTTGCTTCATATTCAGAAATTAATCTACTAACAGTCTTAATTGTTGCCATATTAAAACCACCGCAAAGCCCTTTATCAGCAGTTACAAAAACAATATCTACTGTTTTTGGATTATCATTTTGTAAAAATGATCTACCAATATTTCCATCATCTTGAACTTTGCTAACTCTAGCAGCAATATCAGAAAGAACATCATTTATCTTATGTGCATAACTTCTTGCTTGTTCAGACAATTGTCTTGTACGAGTAAGTTTTGCAGAAGACACAAGCTTCATAGCTTTAGTTGTTTTCTGAGTATTTTTAACACTACCTATTTTTAATTTTATCTCTTTTAAGTTAGCCATTGACTAATCCTTAGTTTGCATTAAATACAGTTTTAAACTCTTCTAATGCAGCTTTTAATTGTGTCTCTGTATTGTCATCGATTTTTTGACTTGCTTTAATTGCCTCTAAAATATTTGAATATTTTTGCTCAATAAATGCATGTAATTCAGCTTCAAATCTAACAACATCTTTAACTGCAATATCATTTAAGTACCCTTTAGTACCTGCATAAATAATTACAATTTGTTTTTCAATAACTAATGGTTTATTAACACCTTGCTTTAAAACTTCAACCATTCTTTGTCCAAGTTCTAACTCTCTTCTTGTTGCTTCATCTAAATCAGATGCAAATTGTGCAAACGCTTCAAGTTCTCTATATTGTGCTAAAGATAATTTTAAAGTACCGGCAACTTGTTTTGTAGCTTTAATTTGTGCAGCCCCACCAACTCTTGATACTGATAAACCAACGTTAATTGCAGGTCTAATACCTGAGTTAAATAGGTTAGTTTCTAAGAAAATTTGCCCATCAGTAATAGAAATTACGTTTGTTGGAATATATGCAGCAACGTCTCCAGCTTGTGTTTCGATGATTGGTAAAGCTGTCATTGATCCAGCACCTTTTTCATCTGACATTTTAGCAGCTCTTTCTAATAATCTTGAGTGTAGATAGAATACATCCCCTGGGTATGCTTCTCTTCCTGGAGGTCTTCTTAAAATTAATGACATTTCTCTATATGCAACAGCATGTTTAGATAAATCATCATAAATAATTAATGCATGTTTTCCATTATCTCTAAAGTACTCACCAATTGTAACACCAGTATATGGAGCTAAGAATTGTAAAGCAGATGAATCAGCAGCTGATGCATTTACAACAATTGTATAATCCATAGCACCTGATTCTTCTAATGTTCTAACAACAGACGCAATAGAAGATGATTTTTGTCCAATTGCAACATAAATACAAATTACATTTTCACCTTTTTGGTTAAGAATTGTATCAATCGCAACTGTAGTTTTACCAGTTTGTCTATCACCAATAATAAGCTCTCTTTGCCCTCTTCCGATTGGAACTAATGCATCAATAGCTTTAATACCTGTTTGTAATGGCTCATGAACTGATTTTCTAGCCATAATTCCAGGAGCTTTTTCTTCAACAAATCTTGTTTCAGTAGCAGCAATAGCACCTTTACCATCAATTGGCTCACCAAGTGCATTTACAACTCTTCCAACTAAAGCTTCTCCAACTGGTGTTTCTAAAAGTTTTCCAACTCTTTTACAAGAAGTACCTTCTCTTAATCCTTCACCTTTTCCAAGTATAACAACCCCAACAGAAGATTCTTCTAAGTTTGAAGCAAGACCTTTCTCACCATTTTCAAACTCAACAATTTCTCCAGCCATTACATTTTTTAGACCGTAAACTTGAGCAATACCATCTGCATAAGAGATAATTTTACCAGTTTCATTTACATCTACATTTAATTCAAAGTTATCAATTCTTTCTTTAATTATAGAACTGATTTCATCAGCTTGAATTTTTGCACCCATTCAATTTCTCCTTTATAAGTTCTAAACTGCTTTTAAAATATGATCAATTAACTGTGATTTTAATCTATCTTTAGAAAAAGATATTTCAACCCCAAGTCCATCAATATCAACTTTAATACCATCATAATCACAAACATTTTGTGATAAAGATAATTTAACATCAAATTTTTTACTAAATTGTTTTTCAATTGATGATATATAATCACTTGATAATTCTTGATTAGTATAAACAACACCTATATAATTGTTATTCATTTTTGCAAGTTGGATATTTAAATCTTTTGCAATAAATGGTAATAAATCTAATCTTCTTTTTTCACCAAGCAATTTAATAAAATTATTTAATGAATTATCAGTACCATCAACGAAAGAGATTATTAAATCTACTTTTGATTTATCAGATATCTCTGGTGAAGATATAATAGAATTAAATCTTTCATCAGCAAAAGCTGAAGCTACTTGATTTAATTTATTACTAATTGTGTTAATTGATTCACTATTTCTACCATCAATTAATGCTTTTACGTATCTTTTTGCTACTAAATCTTTCATTACGCTACCTTCTTAAGAACAACATCTACTAACTCTTGTTGAGTCAATTTAATATTTTCAGAACTTAATAGCTCTTCAAGAACTTCAGCAACAACTTGTTTCTTAGCTTTTGATGTCTCAATTTTCATCATCTCTTCTAAATTTCTATTTAGATTAGTAATATCTGCATCTACAGCAGTTGTAACTTTTTGCTTAACTGAATCAATATCAGCTTTCGCACTTTCAATAATCTCTGCAGCAAGTTTTCTTGCTTCTTCTAATTTTTTTTGTGCATCTGTAACTTTATCTTGAGAAGCTTTTAAAGTTTCTTGAACTTTATCAAGTTCTGCTTGAATAGATAAAGTTCTATTAGCAAAAAATGCTTTAATTTTATCAGCAAGTAAATACCATAAAATCGCAGCAAATATAATAAAGTTAACGGTTCTTTGTACTATATCAGTCTCTACCGCACCTTGGCTTGCAAATAATGCAACAGGAGCTAAAGCTAACCCAAGTAATAAAATTCTTTTCATATTTCCAATCCCCTTAAATAGAACTAAGCTTAGCTTTTAAGCTATCGTTAAATTGAGGCATTGATGATATTAAAGAATCCTTTAATGCTTTTGTTTCATCTTGTAAATTTTTAGCAAACTCAGCAGATTTTGCTTCTAAATTTAATTTAGCACTTACAAGTTTCGCATCAGCACTCTCTTTTGCTTCCTTATATGCTTGTTCTCTAATAACAGCCGCTTCTTTTTTAGCTTTAGAAATGATTTCATTTGCTTCAGCTAACATCCCTTCTACATCTGCACCGTTTGATTTTGCATCTTCTAAATCTTTTTTTATAGAAGATGTTCTTTCATCCATGTGTTTTAATAGTGGTTTGAAAAGACAACTGTTTAGTCTAGCAACAACTAAAAGAAAGATGATACCAGAGCTAAGCAATAATACAGGACTTATGTCTAACATTCATTCCTCCATATTTTTTACAGTTTAGTTTAACTAAAACGCTAATATTCTAACAAAATAAAATATAAAAAAATATTAAAGGAGTGAATAAGACTCTAGTTTTTTTTAAAAAGTTTAACTATTGTATATTAAAGTAACTAGATATTTTATCTATGTCTTCTTGTGAGTTGAATTCAATCTTAAAGTAATTTTTTTCAGTTTTTACTTTTAAATTATTTTCTTGTAATTTTTGCACTATATTATCTAAAGAGCTAAAATTATATTCAGATGTAGGTTTTGATTTTTTTGGTTTATCTTCTTTTTTTTCTTTTATTTCTTTAACTAATTTTTCAGTTTCCCTAACAGAAAGTTTTTGTCCAATGATAGAATCACAAATCATTTTTTGTTCATCATTATCAAGTCCCAACATTATTTTTGCATGACCTGCACTAATTTTATCAGTTGCAAGAAATTGTTGAACATAAGAGTTTAATTGTAATAATCTTAAAGTATTAGTTATAGAAGTTCTACTTTTAAACACTTTTTTTGATAATTCTTCATGAGTAATATTATGTTCATTTAATAATTGTGCATAACAAAATGCCAATTCAATAACATTTAAATCATCTCTTTGAATATTTTCAATTAGTGCTAATTCTCTTAATTTTAGCTCTTCAGCATCAACAATAACTGCTTTTATCTCTTCAATTTCAGCTAATTTATGAGCTCTTAATCTTCTCTCACCTGCAATTAAAGTAAAAGTTCCATCATCATTTTCAACAACTACTATTGGTTGTAATAAACCATGTTCTTTTATTGATTCACTTAACTCTTGTAATTTTTCTTCATCAAATATTTTTCTTGGTTGATTTGGATTGGCTTTAATCAATGAAACATTGATTTTTCTTATTCCAGATTTAACATTACCAGTTGAATTCTCATAAGCAGACTCAACTTCACCTAATAATTCTCCTAATCCTCTACCTAAAGCCATACTATTTCCTATAAATAAAATTATCCTGTAATTGCTTTTGCCAAATTAACATAAGCTTTTGTTCCAATAGAATTTGTATCATAAAGCATAATTGGTTTACCAAAACTTGGACTTTCTGCAAGTTTAACATTTCTTGGAATAACAACATAAGAGTCATCATCAATTTTAAATAATTTATTTTCAAAGTGTTGTGCTAAATCAGCAAAAACTTGTTTTGATAAATTATTTTGAGAACTATACATCGTTGGTAAAAATCCTCTTATTTGTAAAGACTGATTTATAGTTTGTTTTACCAATTTTATTGTATTCAATAACTGTGCAAGCCCTTCTAATGCAAAAAACTCACATTGAATAGGTATTAAAACAGAAGTTGATGCACTCAAAGTATTAATTGTTATTGGTCCAAGTGCTGGTGGAGAGTCTATGATAACATAGTCATAATCGCTTTTAACTGTATCAATTTTTCTTTTTAATACAAGTTCTCTTTCTTTAGTATTTTTATAGAACTCTTTTTCAATTCCAACAAGACCAATATTCGAAGGTGCAACTTTTAAATTTTCTATTTCAGAATCTAAAATAATTTCATTTAATTCTTTTGTACCTAGCATTACATGGTAGATGTTATATTCATAAGTATCTCTATGAAATCCTAAAGATGTAGTCGCATTTGCTTGAGGATCAGCATCTATTAATAGAACTTTTTTACCCTCAAGTGCCAGTGCGGCACTTAAGTTTACAGCAGTTGTTGTTTTACCAACTCCGCCCTTTTGATTAGCTATTGAAATAATTTCTGTCATCTTAAACTAAATACCTTTTTGTTATTTATTTGTATGGAACCATCATCATTTAAAATTGCACTTTCTAAAGATATTTTCTGATTATCAATGGTTGTTTGGAATTTCTTACTTTTTTCAAATTCTATCTTAAAATCACTAAATATTTGCTTCCATGAAATTTTTTTTTCAATTTCAAAAAAATAATTTTTTAGAACTTCATCAACATCTATTTTAATATCAAGCTTTTCATACTCTTTTTGAACATCTAAAAGATTTAATCCTATTCCACAAAAAATCAAATTTTTTGACATAGATGTTATAGTTCCACCAATTTTTTTATTTTCTATATAAAAATCATTTGGCCATTTTATCCAAACTTGTGAACCTAAATTTTTTAAAATATTTTTTAATATATAGGTAAAATATATAGAAGTACTTTGAAGTGGTAAATCTTTTGGCAAACTATTTATATCCAAAGCAAAAGAGAAAAATAAATTTCCTTTTTTCCCTATCCAAGAGTTTCCCCTACTTCCAATTCCTTGTGTTTGTAAATCTGTAACTATACACAAAGGACTTTTATATTCATTTTTTGAAATGTACTCTTTTAAATATTTATGTGTTGAATCAACTTCATCTAGTCTTATTATTTTCATTTGGAGATTATATATAATTAAATTGGAAGATTATATTAATTATAATCAAGCTTTTATTTCAAAATTTCAAAAAAGGTTAAGAAGTGTTAGATCCAGTTTTACCAATAGCTATTTATTTAGTTTTAGGATATTTATTTAAAGTTATTTATCAGGATAATTCTAAACAACTTATTGATTTTGTTATATATTTTTCACTTCCGGCTATTGTTTTTTCTAAAATTTATCCTCTAATTCTTGACCAAAGAATCGTTGGATTAGTCTTAATGTTTATGTGTTTCATTTTAGTTAATCTCTTTCTTGCTTATTTAATTGGTAAATTGATGAGATTAAATAGAACTTATTTTGCTACATTTATGATTATGGCAACATTTGGAAATACCTCTTTTATAGGTTTTTCTTATATAGACGCATTTTACGGTCAAGACTATATAGTTTATGGTTTGATATATGATATTTTTGGTTCTTTTTTACTTTTAATATCAATTGGAATGTTTATAATTACGTGGGGAAATGGTAAAAAGAATAGCCTAAAATTGATTTCTAAATCAATTTTTTTATTTCCGCCAGCAATTATGTTTTTTGTTACTTTGATATTAAAAAATTTTGAAATACCAAACTTTTTAATGCTAACATCAAAAACTCTTGGTTCAACTTTAGTTCCTCTTGCTATGATTGCAATTGGTATGAAATTGGAACTGAAAAATATTTTTGCACGATTACATATAGTTTCTGTTGCAATGATTTTAAAAATGATTGTATTCCCAATAATTATTTTAATTGGATTCAAATATTTTTATGGAATTGATCAAACTTGGGTAAAAGTTACCATCATAGAAGTTGCGATGCCACCAATGACTATGGCAACAGTTTTAGCAATAAAAGGTGGATTAGATGAAAAGATTGCTATAAATTCACTTGTTTTGGGAGTTTTATTAAGCCTTATTACAATTACTATGTTTACTACATATTTAGCGTAATTTTTTACGCTAAAATATCGCCAATCTCTACTCTTTGTCCTCTTACAAAATCAACCGAATTTATAGCTTTTTTAGATGGAGCTTGTAAAGTTTTTATTTTTAAACTGCCCTTTTTACAACCAACAATAATATAATCTTTACAAATATCTAAAATTTTTCCAGCTTCATTTTGTGAACTCTCTTCAAGCAATTCAATATCTTTTAATTTCAGTTCTGATTCTAAAAAAATTCCTGGCCAAAAAGAGTAAGCTTTATATTTCAAAAAAAGATTTTTGGCATCACTAAAATCAACTAAACCATTCTCTTTTTTTATTTTTTTACAAAAGCTTACTTTGCTTTCATTTTGTTTTATTGGATTTAATCTATCAAAATTATCTAAAGTTGTTATTGTAAGGTTTGCTGCAATTAAAGATAATTTAGAAAAAGCTTCAGAAACTTCCATCGTAGGAGTTATTTTTAGATATTGTAAAGCTAAAATATCTCCACTATCAAGCCCTTCTTCCATAAACATAGAAGTAACACCAGTGAAATTATCATCATTTAAAAGTGCTTCTTGAATAGGACTTGCTCCTCTATATTTAGGTAAAAGAGAAGCATGTAAGTTTATACAAGGAGCAAGTTTTAGAATCTCTTTTGGTAATATTTGCCCATAAGCTGCAACAATTATAAAATCAGGTTTTAACTCTTTTATAACTAGATAAGCAGCTAAATTATCTCTTAATCTTTCAGGCTGAAAAATAGGAATATTTATACTATTATCAATACAAAATTGTTTTATATCAGGAGGTGTTAGAACTTGTTTTCTTCCAACTGGTTTATCAGGTTGAGTAAATAATCCAATAACTTCATAATTACTACTTAATAACTTTTTAAAAATCTCAGTTGCATAAGAAGGTGTTCCCATAAATAGAACTTTTTTTCCCAAAATTTATCCTTGTTTTTTAAAAATTGTTCCACTATTATGATTATTTTCAACTAAAAAATCATAAGCATTTGTCAAGTCAAATCCACTACTTAAATACATAGGAATATTTTTTTGCATTAAAAAATCAGCAGCTTTTAGTTTTGTTACTATTCCACCTGTTGCAAATTTCGAATTTGCACTAGGAATTTTTTCTAACTCTTCTTGAGAAATTTCATTTACAATTTTTTGAAGTTTCGCATCACTAAACTCTCTTGGGTTTTTGTCATAATATCCATCAATATCAGTTAAAATTGCTAACATATCTGCTTTAAAATAGTGCGTTATATAAGCTGCAAGTTGATCATTGTCACCAATAAGTTCTTCAGTTGCAATAACATCATTTTCATTTATAATAGGTAATATCTTATTTTTAAGTAAGTTTTCCATAACATTTTTTGCATTTTTAGATCTTTTTCTTGAATCAAAATCATCTGCTATAAAAAGCATTTGTGCAGCTGTTATACCATATTCTTCAAACATTTCTTGATATGTCTTCATCAATTTTGGTTGACCAATTGCTGCAAGAGCTTGTTTATTTGCAAGAATCTTTTTATCAAGTTGTAACACAGTATATCCAGCACCAACAGCACCTGAAGATACTAAAATAACTTCTAGATTTTTTTCATTTTTTAATTTTGCAATCAATTTTACAAGATTTTGAATTCTATCTAGTGCAAGTTTTTTATTGTCTTCTGTTAAAACTGCTGTTCCAACTTTTATAACCAATCTTTTCATTTATCTTGTCCTAGCAACTCATAAAGTGCAAATTCAAGTTGTTTAATATTATATTTAGTCAAAGATGAAATAGGTAAAACAAAATAAGGTTTACTTTTATCAAATCTAGAATAAATTGTATCTTGAACAAAATATGGATATTCAGTTTCAAATTTGAATTCATTTGAGTTGCTTTCTTCTAAGTCTAACTCTTTAATAAAGTTTTTTATATCTTCTTCTAAATTCTCACCATAATATCCATCAATTTTACTTAGAGCTATTGCATAATTTCTTTTTGATAATTCGTTTGAAAATTTGGCAACTTCTTCTTTTAAAACCTGATACTGATCTATCATTGTTCTATAATTTGCAACATCGATTACAAAAAGTAAAGTTTTTGTTCTTTCTATATGTTTTAAAAACTCTAAACCAAGACCTTTCCCATCACTTGCACCATCAATAATTCCTGGAATATCAGCCATAACAAAAGAGTTATAATTTCCAACTTCAACAACTCCTAACTTTGGAGTAAGTGTTGTAAATTCATAATTTGCAATTTCAGGAGTTGCATTTGATGTTACAGATATCAAAGTAGATTTACCAACATTTGGATAACCTACAAGCCCAACATCTGCGATTAATTTTAACTCTAATCTTATATTTTTTGTAGAACCTGGAAGTCCTGGTTGAAAATATGTTGGTCTTTGATTTCTAGAATTTTTAAAGTGAACATTTCCAAGTCCACCTTTTCCACCTTCTAAGAATAAAATTTTCTCTCCATTTTCAAGTAAATCAAATAAAACTTCATTTGTTTCATCATCTATTACTTGAGTACCAGGAGGTACTACTAAAACTAAGGAATCACCAGATTTTCCAGTCATATTCCCACCCATTCCTTGTTTACCATTTTCTGCTTTGAAAAGTTTTCGCCCTTTATAGCTTGATAATGTATCTGTGTTATTATCTACTAAAAAATAGACATTTCCACCTTTTCCACCATCGCCACCATCAGGGCCTCCTTGAACAACAAACTTTTCTCTTCTAAATGATGCACAACCTTGTCCACCTTTTCCAGATATAACAGTAAATTTAGCACTATCTATAAACATATTAATTTCCTAAAATAAATAATTAAAAACTAAAATTCCATTTAACTTTTAACTATTTATGTAATTTTAAATAAAAAAAGGGTGAATGCTAAAGCATACACCCTTTAAAAAAACTAGATAATTTTAGAATTAAGAAGCAGCGTAAACTGAAACTTTTTTTCTATTCTTATCTTTTTGTTCAAACTTTACAACACCATCAATTAAAGAGTAGATTGTATGATCTTTTCCCATACCAACATTTTGACCTAAGTGTACTCTTGTACCTCTTTGTCTAATAATGATATTTCCAGCTCTTACAACTTCACCACCATATTTTTTAACCCCAAGTCTTCTACCAGCTGAATCTCTATTATTCTGTGTACTACCTTGACCTTTTTTGTGAGCCATAATTCTTCTCCTTAACTTTTATGCTTATGCAGCAATTTTTGTAATTCTAACTTTTGTGAAGCTTCTTCTGAAACCTCTTTTCAATTTAGAATCTTTTCTTCTTCTTTTTTTGTAAATGATAACTTTTTTCGCTCTATTTACACCCGTACCATCTAAAACAACAACTGCTTCTACTTTTGCATTTGCAACAGCAGCACCAGTTTTTAATTCACCATTGTTTATAGCTAAAACATCAGTGATTTCTAAAGTTTCTTTTGCAGCTTTACCAGTATAGTCTATATCTAGGATATCACCTTCTGAAACTTTATACTGTTTTCCACCACATTTGATAATTGCGTACATCTGTCTTCCTCTAATTCAATTCTATATGGATAAAGTTGATACTTTTCATACAATTTCTATTTTTTCGAACGGGAATAATATCTTAAATTAGATTAAACTTTCTTTAAGTCTAACACCCATTTCTAAAATTATTTTATAAATTATAGCTTACAAGTTTACCTTGTTTTAGCTGATATATATTATCTTTAATTTTTCTAATCATATTTGCTTTTTGCTTAAAATCTAGTTCTTTATCATAAGAAATAGCCATTAATTTGTTAGTATAAAACTTATGTAAAAGAACTAAAAGCTCTTGATTTAGTCTTTCATCATCGTAGTTTTCGAGCTTTTCATTTAAAACAATAGCATTTAAAGAACTATCTTTTATATTATTTAAAAGAAGTTCAAATTCAGTTTTATGATATTCAAACATAGAAATATCTACTATATCTAAAACAGAATCTAATCTTTGAGGTTTTTCTAAAATCGATTTTATTATACAAAGTTCAGCAATATCTATTTTTGATAAGTTAACTTGATTTATTCTTTGTTTATCAGAACTAATTTTTACTAGATTTTCTCTAATATTTAATTTTTGAGCTATATATCTTTTGTATTCATCTTGGTTTAATAAACTTAAAGATTTTAAATAATCATTTGTTTCTGTAAGTGCTTTTTGTTTTTGTATTGGATCATTTATTTCATATTTTGAAATTATATAATCTATTGCATATGGTATAAAACTTTGAGGATTTAAAAATATTTTATTTAGTTCTTCAATTTTTCCAGCTTTTACCATATCTGCTGGGTCTTGATTGTCACTAAATATTACAACTCCACCTTCAAACTGACTTTGACTTAACATCACTGAAGCTTTAAAAGCAGCAGCTAGTCCAGCTTTATCACCATCATAGGCCAAAATTACTTTTGGTTCACCTCTTCTTAAAAGTGGCAAATGTTCAGCTGTAAGAGCTGTTCCAAGTGTTGCAACTGCAATATCAAATCCAGCTTGATGAAGCATAATTACATCTAAATATCCTTCACAAATAATGATTTGTTTTGTTTTGTAAATCTTTTCTTTTGCTAAGTTATAACCATATAAAAGTTTTGATTTATTAAAAAGTTTTGTTTGTGGAGAATTTACATATTTTGCATTATGTCCACTTATAGTTCGTCCACCAAAACCTACAAGCTTTCCATTTATTGAATAGATTGGAAAAGTAATCCTTTCTATAAATCGCGAATAAAGTCCATTTGCTCCTGTATCAATAACTCCTAAGTCTATTGCTTCACTTAAATTAAAATGGTTTGATTTTAAAAAGTTTATTGTATCAATAGAAGCTGGAGCATAACCTACTTCAAACTTTTGAACACTAAAATCAGAAATTCCTCTATCTTTTATATAGTTTTTAACTTGTTCGTTATTTATATAAAGTTTTTGATAAAACTTATTTACATCTTCTAGTATTTTTATATCTTGCTTTTTTTCTGTTGAGCTATCATAGTCTAAAGTAAAATTATACATTGAAGCTAATTTTTCTATTGTTTCTGGATATGATAATTTTTCATATTCCATAACAAATTTTATAGAATCACCTCCAACACCACATCCAAAACAATGATAAATTTGTTTTGCTGGACTGATTACAAAAGAAGGAGTATTTTCTCCATGAAAAGGACAACAAGCCTTAAAATTTGCACCAGCCTTTTTTATCTCTATAAATTGTGAAATTACATCAACAACATCAAGGTGGTTTTTTAAATTTTCTATTGACTCTTTTTTTATCATGGCGGAATTATACACTTTTATTTTTTTATATGAACTTTTATGTTAGGATAATAGCTAATAACATTTAATAAAGGTTTTTATTTGGATAATTTAGTTTTAGAATATAGAGACCCTCTTTTTGGAATAATAATAGTTGTAGCTCTAATATTTTTAATATCATTTTTTACCTACTCTTTTAGTATTTATAAAGAGAGAAATGCAAGAAAAGATTATCGAAAATTATCACTTAGATTTGAACTTGGTAAACTAAAAGAAGAAGACTACGTACACTTGTATAAAACTTACAATCTTCCTTTTGATTCAATTTTGCTATTAGCATCATCTTTTTTATATAAAGGTGATTACAATAAAGCTATTTCTGTATATTTAGCATTACTTGAACATATAAATGAAAGAGTAAAAAAAGAAGAATTACTTGAACTTTTAGGAACTACTTATTTTAAAGGTGGTTTTTTACAAAGATCAAAAGATGTTTTTTTAAAAATTTTAAAATTCTCTGCTCACAATAAAACTGCTTTAAAATATTTACTTTTAGTATATGAAAAACTAAAAGATTATCAAAAAGCAAAAGAAGTTGCACTATGTTTGGAAGAACTAAATACAGATATGAAAATTGATAAAATTTATTTAGATACTTTAATAGTGTTAAATGACCCGATTTTATCTTATGAAAAAAGAACTGAAATTTTATATGAAATCTTTAAAGAGAATAAAATAATAGAAAGAATATTTGCAACTTTTTTAATCCACTTTAATAAACCATTTTTTTGGGAACATATAAATGAATTTGATTGTTCAAAATTTATTGATATTATGTGGTATTTAAATTATGATGATATAAACTTTGACAAAATAGAAAAAAACTCTTTTTTAGAAGAGTTATACAACGCAAAAGGATATATAAATAGTTTAGACCATAGTAATGATTTTGATTTAGATATCCTAATACTTATAAATAAACATGAACATAAAGTAAATGCTTCTTTAGATTTTGAGTTTATTTGTACTTCATGTAAACACTCTCATCCATTTTTTGATACGAGATGTCCACAATGTCATAGTATTTTGACTTTTAATGTAAAACATAATTTAACTAAATCTTTTTATGAACCAAATCAATCTTTACAATAATAAAAGATGTGTTATACTTTCGCAAATTTAATAAAAGGAACTATATATGAGTGACTACTCTAAGTTAGAGAAGTGCTTGGATTATCAGTTTAAAAATAAAAATCTGATAATCGAAGCACTTACTCACAAAAGCTTTAAAAAACCCTATAATAATGAAAGATTAGAATTTCTAGGTGATGCTGTTTTAAATTTGATTGTTGGAGAATATTTATATTTAAAATTTCCAAAATCAAATGAAGGTGAATTGTCAAAAATACGAGCAAGTTTAGTAAATGAAACAGGTTTCACAAGACTTGCAAATGAGATAAAATTAGGTGAATATATCTTTATTTCAACAGCAGAAGAGAGAAATAAAGGAAGAACTAAAGCTTCTATATTATCTGATGCTTTTGAAGCTATTATGGGTGCCATTTATCTTGAATCAGGACTAAATACTTTAAAACCAATTATTCTTAGAATTTTAGAAGAGTCTTATGAGAAAATAAATCTTGATGTTTTATTTAGTGATTATAAAACAGCTCTTCAAGAGATAACTCAAGCTAGATTTGCTTCAATTCCAGAGTACAAAATAGAAGGTTCATATGGACCAGATCATAAAAAAGAGTTTGAAGTATCTATTTGGATTGATGGAAAAAATTATGGAAAAGCTAGTGGAAAAAGTAAAAAATTAGCTCAACAAGCAGCTGCAAAAATTGCTATTGACAAATTAAAAGAGGAGTAAATTTTGAATACTTTTGGACATAGATTTAGATTTACTACTTTTGGAGAATCTCACGGAAAAGCTCTTGGCTGTATAGTTGATGGAGTTCCTGCAGGTATAAGAATTGATGAAGAGTTCATCCAAAGTGAAATGGATAGAAGAAAACCTGGACAAAATAAATTTGCAACTCAAAGAAAAGAAGGTGATGTTGTAGAAATTTTAAGTGGAGTTTTTGAAGGAATCACTACTGGAACTTCTATTTCAATGATAATTTTTAATGAAAATCAAAAGTCTGGTGATTATTCAAATATAAAAGATTTATTCCGTCCAGGCCATGCTGATTTTACATATTTTAATAAATATGGAATAAGAGATTACAGAGGTGGGGGAAGAAGTAGTGCTAGAGAAACTGCTGCAAGAGTTGCTGCTGGTGCAATAGCAAAACTACTTTTAAAAGAATTAAATATCGATATTAGAAGTGGTATTTGTGAAATAAATGGAATACAAGCTTCAAACTTTTATTTTGAAAATGTAAAAGATTCTGAAATTTATGCTTTAGATAAAAGCGTAGAAGAAAAGCAAAAAAACGCTATTTTAGAAGCTAGAAACTCTCACAATAGTGTTGGTGGAGTTGCTCTTGTAAATGTAAGAAATTGCCCTATTGGATTAGGTGAACCACTATATTTTAAACTAGATTCTCAAATAGCAAATGCAATGATGAGTATAAATGCAGTAAAAGCTGTTGAAATTGGTGATGGAATATTAGCCTCGAAAGTTTTAGGTTATGATAATAATGACCAAATAAGAAAAACTGGATTTAAAACAAATCATAGTGGTGGAATACTTGGTGGAATATCAAATGGTGATGAAATAAATGTAAAAGTTTATTTTAAAGCAACTCCATCTATTTTTATTGAACAAGAAACTATCGATATTTATAACAACGAAGTTAATTGTAATCTAAAAGGAAGACATGACCCTTGTGTAGCAGTAAGAGGAAGTGTTGTTGCTGAATCTATGATGGCATTGGTTCTTGCTGATATGGTATTACTAAATCTATCTTCAAAAATTGAAAATATCAAAAAAGTCTATGAAAAATAGACTTTTTTTTCTCATTTTCTTATCAATAAATTTATTTGCAGATGAAAATCTAGCGCAAAAACTAATCAAAGCATATCCTAATTTTTTAAAAGAATATTCAAATAATCAAATCATTTGGAATGATGATACTAAAATGATTTTTGATGAAAAAAAAAAGTATAAATCTTACGAAGATACACTAAATAATGCCTCTTTAAAAGAACAATTAACAACAAAATATATAAAAGTAAAAGAAAATAAAAGCTATATTCCAAACTTTAATGAAGATGCAGGAAGAGCAAGATTTGAACCATTCTTTCAAAAAATGTATGGAAAAACTCAAAAAGAAGTTGAAAAAAATCTAGTAAAAATAAAATGGTTACCAAAAAGTCAAAATAAGACTTTAGCTGTTACAAAAATAAATGATGTTGATAAAAAACTTGAAGCTATTTCAAATGAATTGGAAAATCTACCATTAGATTTAAAAAAATATGTTTTAAATCCAAGTGGAGTTTATAACTATCGAAAAATTAGTCGTACAAATAGACTTAGTGTTCATAGTTTTGGTATTGCAATTGATATAAATTTGGACTTTTCAAACTATTGGCAATGGGATGAAAAAGATGGAAAAATAGAATATAAAAATAAAATACCATTAGAAATAGTTGAGATTTTTGAAAAATATGGATTTATTTGGGGTGGAAGATGGTACCACTTTGATACTATGCATTTTGAATATCGACCAGAACTTTTAGTAGATTAAGCTTTGGTTTAAAAATTTTTGATTATAATTCCAGCATAAAGCAACTCTTTGGTCAAGGGTTGCTTTTTTTATGCCTATTTTCTTAATTCGCTTTTTAACTCTTCAAGACGTGCAATTCTATCAGCAGTTGTAGGATGCGTTCTAAAAAGTGTTCCTAATGTTGATTTTAATCCTGAAAATGGATTTATTATAAACATATGAGCAGTTTGTTCTGTTGCATTATTTATTTGGTGTCCACTTCTAGCATAATTTTCAAGTTTACCTAAAGCACTTTGTAAACCAGCTGGATTTCCAGTAAGCCTTGCTGCTCCTTCATCTGCCATATATTCCCTACTTCTACTAACTGTCATTTGAATAATTGAAGCAGCAATAGGAAGTAATATAGCCATAATTATCATAACAATCGGATTTGAATTTTGTCTATTATTTCCCATCATTCCACTAAATTGCATCATATTAGCAATCATAGCAATAGCACCTGCAAAAACTGCTGCAATAGTTCCTATTAAAATATCATAATGTTTTATATGAGATAACTCATGAGCTATTACTCCTTCAAGTTCTTCTTCATTTAACATTTCATAAAGTCCCATCGTAACTGCAACAGCTGCATGTTCGTGATTTCTTCCTGTTGCAAAAGCATTTGGTGTATGATCAGGTATCAAATAAACTTTTGGCATAGGAAGGTTTGCTTTTTGAGTTAATTTCTGAGTTATTCTATAAACTGGATGTTTGGCATCATCTAAAGGTATAGCATTATAGTGTTTTAAAACTTGCTGGTCTGAGTAATAATAAGCATAAAAATTCATTCCACAGGCAATTAAAAATGCTATTAACATACCATTTGTTCCTCCAAAAGAGTAACCAACAAATACAAATATAACAGTTAAAAATGTAAGTAAAAATATAGTTTTAGTTTGTTCCATAATCCTCTCCTAAAATTTTTTCTAATTTTAACAAATATTTATTAATGAAAATTTTATCTATTTTTGTATTGATATAATATCCCATCATCAAAAGCAACCCATTTACTTGAAAGTAAATTTGCATTTTTTAAAACATTATTTGTCCAAGTATTACAAGTATGAAAAATACTATAACTTCCAATTGCTTCATAAAAAGCATCATTTTGCCCATATTGAGCAGTCGTATTTATATAAATTGGTTTTTCATTTAACCATTGTAAACTTTTTTTTACTGATAAAATAATAGATTTATATTGATTTTCATCTACTTTCATAGAATAAGTTAAGTCATCTTCTAAAATATCTTTATAATAAGTTATATGCAAAGCTGCATTTCCAAGTCCAGTTCCTGCAATAAGTGCTGTTGAAACTTTTAGTTCACTCCAAGTTGGAGTATCTAAATAAAAACCTTTATCTCCCCAACCTATTCCAACATAAGAAAAATCTGTTGATTTACTCAAAGTATTTTCAAAAGGAAAAAGTTCAGACCAATTTATAATATCACTTTTTATAGGTAAAACTATATCTGTATGAACACCATTTGATTTTATAAAGATTTGATATTTTTTATCCAATGAAGAAACTTCAGTAACACTCCATCTTGATAAAAAATATTCACTTGATAAATAAATTATTATAAAAGAAAAAATAGATATTAAAATATAAATAGTAATCTTTATAAAGCTTTTTAAAACTTTCATATATCTCCTTTAAGGCTTTATAATCGCATTTTATACTTTATTTATACAAAAATAGCTAAAATCCAGCCATTATAAAATTATTTTTTGAGAGTTATTATGAAAAAACTTTATCTTGTACGACACACAACAAAAGATGATGAAAAATCAAACAATTACGATTATGACATAGAATTAAGTGAAGAGGGAAAAGAAAAGGCAAAAAATATGGCTCAAAGTTTTGCGAAAAAGAATCCAAATATAGATTTAATAGTTGCAAGCCCAGCAATAAGAACAAGACAAACTGCTGAAATCTTTGCACAAGAGTTAAATTATAATAAAACTGTTATGTTAAATGAAGTCTTATATATGGCATTTTTAAATGAATTACTTGAAACTATCACTTACACTTATGATACGGTTGATTCTATGTTATTAGTTGGACATAATCCATCTTTAACAGCTTTAGGTGTTACTCTTGTAGGATTTAAAGAAAAATTCGAAGAAGGTGCAATTATGGAAATAGAATTTGATTGTAATAGTTGGATTGATATTTCAAAAAATAATGCAAAACTAATAAGTTATGAAAAACCTTTATAAAGATAAAAACATAGTTTAATCTAAGTTTTTATCTAAAAGTACTACTGAAGCTAGATTTGTAAGTTCCATCAGAGTTTTTTTATCCAATTTTGCATCACCAATAATATATGAAAAAATCTCTGTAAAGTTTGCTCTTGCCCAAGTTCTAAGTTCTGTTGCTGTCATAAATTTATTTGTTGATAAAACGGCACCTTTTGTATTAGTAACTGTTACTTTTGCACTATCGCTATTTTCAAAGTTACCTTTTATACCATCATTATTTTTTATCTGATAAGTTACTTTTGCTTGATAAATTTTACCTTTTACAACACTTCCATCATCTATTACTTTTCTTGGAAAACCTGTCTCTTTAAAAAAACCATCCCATTGATCAGCTAAAACATTTGAAAAACCAAATAATAAAAAACTTAAAACTATAATTTTTTTCATTTTATTTACCTAAACAAAATTCACCAAACATAACATCTAACATTTCGTCATTGTCATAAGGTCTTGTAATTGATGATATATCTTCTAAAGCTTGTGTTATAAAGTGTGCAAAAAACTCTAATTCACCACTTTTAAGTGGTTCTTTTGCTAAACCTATGTTATATAAAGTATTTTCTACAGCTAAAACTTGTCTTTTTGAAACCAAAGTTATATCATCGCCAAAAGTATTAGAATCTAAGATTTCTTCAAGTTCTTTAATAAGCGGATTTATATCTTCTTTTGTTGAAAGCTCAATAAAAGAATCAAGTACATTTTTATCAAATTGATTTTGTAAATCTGACTTATTTAAAACTACTATTACTTTTTTATCTGAATTCTCTTTTATCAAATCTAATATTTTTTTATCTTCATCATCGCAAATTTTACTATTATCAAATAAAGATATTACGATATCAGCTTCATTTATAGCTTGGATTGATTTTTCTATTCCAATTTTTTCTATTACATCACTAGCATCTCGGATACCTGCTGTATCAACTATTTTTATAATATGTGTTCCAATACGAACGCTCTCTTCAATAGTATCTCTAGTTGTTCCTGCAATATCACTTATAATTGCTCTATCAAAATTTAAAAGTTTATTTAAAAGTGAAGACTTACCAACATTTGGTTTTCCAATAATTGCGACTTTAAAACCTTCAATCATTCCTTCTCGTCTTCGACTTGCTTCTAAAGTATTTGATAATTTTAGAGATATTTTTTGCATTTTATTTTCTATTTGCTCATAAATATCAGTTGGTAAATCCTCTTCTGCGTAATCAATAGAAACTTCAGTATAAGCTAGCATAAAAAGTAAATCTTCTCTTATTTGATCTACAAAATTTGTTAATTCACCTTTTAATTGACGTGCTAGTAATTTAACAGCATCGGCACTTCTTGCTTCAATAATTTTTGATATAGCTTCTGCTTTTGTTAAATCTATTTTATTATTAAAAAAAGCTCGTTTTGAAAATTCACCAGGATTTGCTAGTCTTGCACCAGCATTTAAAACTTCATCAACTATCATATTTGAAATTGCGACTCCACCATGACATTGAAACTCAACTACATCTTCACCTGTAAAAGAAAATGGTGATTTAAAATATATTACTAAAGCTTCATCAATAATCTCATTTTTTGAATCATAAATTGTTGATAAAGTTGCAAGTCTTGCTTGGAAGTTATTTTTTTTTGAGATTTTTGTAGCTATTTCAAGAGCTTTTGCTCCTGAAACTCTAACTATTGAAATTGAGCCAATTCCATTTGCTGTTGCAATAGCAACAATAGTATCATTTTCAAACAAGATTAAATTTCTCTTGCTCTGTACTCATTTACAAGTACATATTTTTCACCTCTGATATTTGTTTTTACCGCAACATATTTATCAGGGAATTCTTCTCTTAATCTTTTTAAAGCAATATGAACTAAAATTCCATCAAGTGGTTTAGTTTTAAAGTTACCTTTTTCTCTTATTTGTTCAATTATTGGTTCCAAATAAGCGTGTATTGCTTCTTCTTGATTTTTTAAAAATTCAGCAACTTCAAGTCTTAACATTAAACCATATTTTTCATTTATCCAGTTAAATAAAATGTATGATAATGCTTTATATCTATATCCTTCTTTACCTATTAGTAAAGCAGAATCTTCCCCTAAAAACTCTATATACAAAGTTTCATTATCATAAAAAGATACATTCACTTGTCCAATTTTGTAACAAGTAGAACCAAATAAAAGATGTATTCCATCTTTTACTTCATTTAAAATTTCATCTTTTGATTTTTTAATTACAAGTTTTGAAATCTCAACATTTGAATCTTCTTCATTGTAAAAGTTATCAAATATTTTTTCTTTTCCTTCTACTTTTGGAACTTTAGATAAATTATCTTTTTTTTCATCAATTTTTGAACAATTTTCTTCTTCAATTTTAGCTGCATTTTCAATTCTTTGAGAAAATTCTTCTATTTTAACATCTTTATTTTTATAATTTTTAGACTCTTGAATATCTGATTTAGAGCTATTTTTACAATAAGCACAAATAATTGCACTCTTTTTCCCAAAACCTAAAAAGCCTTTAGTTGGTTGTTGAATAATCTCTATTTCTAATTCAGTAACAGAGCAGCTAAATTCTGCACGTGCTAGTTCGTAAACTTTTTCTAAACTATCTGCTTCAAATTTTTTCATGAGTTTCCCTTTTTGTTCCCTTACTTATGCTCAGCTCTTTTTCTTTCAAATGTTTTATTTATAACATATTGTTGCCCTATTGTAAATAAGTTATTTACAAACCAATAAAGTGTTAAACCTGCTGGGAACCATAAGAAGAAGAATGTGAAAACAATTGGTAAAAGTTGGAATATTTTCTTTTGTAACTCATCTTGAACTGTTGTAGGTGTAATTCTTTGTTGAATATACATTGTAGCACCCATTAAAATTGGTAAAACAAAGAATGGATCCATCGCAGCTAAATCATGAATCCAGAAAATCCACTCAGCACCTTTTAACTCAATAGCATTGATTAAAACTCTATATATTGCAAAGAAAATTGGAATTTGTAAAATTAATGGTAAACATCCACCCATTGGATTTGCACCATGTTTTTTATAAAGTTCCATCATATGCATAGATTGTTTTTGTTTATCATCTTTATATTTTAATTGTATCTCTTTCATTTTTGGAGCTAAATCTTTTAGCTTTTGCATAGATACCATACCTTTATACGATAAAGGATATAAAACTAGTTTTACTAAAATTGTAAGAGCAACAATTGTCCAACCCCAGTTTCCAATATAACTTTGTAAAAACTGTAAAAGAACAAACATTGGTTTAGCTATAAATGTAAACCAACCATAATCTATAACATCAATTAGTTCAGGATTTAAGCTTTCTAAAACTCTATGATTTTTTGGTCCCATGTATCCTGAGAATGAAATGTTTCCAGAAGAATGGATAAATGATTGTGGATTGTTAGAATTATCAGGCATTACTGTAACTTGTAATGATTTTTCAAAATTATAAATAACTGTTGCATAATATCTATCAAAATTAGATACAAATTTTGAACCTACAAAAGTTTCATTTTTCTTTGAACTACCATCTTCAATTGTTGTTAAACTATTATCATTTAATTTAGTAATAAACCCATGAACTGCATACATATCTACTAATACATTTGGTCTAAATCCATTTGAAACAAAAAATGGTTTATCATTTGTTGAACTTACAGTTAAATCATAATGTCCATCAGGATAGATTGTAAACTTTTTTGTTAAAACTGTATTTGTTAAAGTTTGAGTTAAAACTAACTCTTGTTTATTTTGTGTTGCATCAATATTTGAAGAACTTGGAACTACATTTACTTTAAAAGCCTCTTCATTTATATTAATATCAGCAAATCTCACTTCTAAAGGTTTTAACTGATTTGCTTCAAATAATTTTATTTGAGCACCATTTTCATCTTTATATTTTTCTTCTGTTAAAGTTACTTGAGCAACTCTCCCTAAATTATCTATCTCGATAATATTTTTTGCCGTTTTAATAACAGAAACGATTTGAGAATTTGATACATTTTTTGAAGATATAGCATCAACATTTGGTGTATTTACAGAATTTTCAGCTACTACTTGAGATGTACTAACTTCAGGTGCTGAATTTTGTTTTTGCTCTTGTTCAATTTTAGCTTGAGCCATTTTTGCTTCTTGTTGAGGCTTTAAAACTAAAAACTCATAAGCTATAAAAAATACAAAAACGACTATTGTCATAATTATCATTCGTTTTTGCATACCATTGTTCTGATTTAAGTTATTCATTATTCTTTTTCCACTCCCGATTTTTTACTACTAAATACTTTCCATTTTTTAATGGCACATACCAATATACTATTTTGATTTTATTATAGTTGATATTTTGATTTTTTTTTAATTTGATTATAGGATAATCAAATCCACCATCAAAAAGTTGATTACACTTTAATATGCGCAATATTGTAAAATAAATCGCCTTAAAAAAAGTATTATTATCTAATTGCCATAATGCATATTGAGAACAAGTTGGATAATATCTACACGAACCAAAAGATAAAATTGTTAAATATTTTTGATAAAATCTTATTAAATATTTAAAAAGCCACTTCATTTTAGGACTTCTAATCTCTTTAAAGCAAAATCAAAATCTTTTTTTAGCTCCAAAAAATTTCTATCATGAATAGCAATTTTTGCAACAAATATATAGTTACCAACTAATAGTTGATTTTCATAAGAAGCGAATAAAGCCCTCATTCTTCGTCTAGCTTTATTTCTATTTACTGCATTTCCAACTTTTTTTGAAGTAACAAATGCAGCTTTAAGTATAGTATTAGAACTAAAAAAAGCGACAAAGCTGGTAGTATGCCAACTTTTGCCGCTTTTATATAGTTTATTAAACTCTTTAGGATTATTTATCCTATGATCTTTACTTAAACAGCTAATCTTTTTCTACCTTTAGCTCTTCTTGCATTGATTACTCTTCTACCATTTTTAGTAGCCATTCTTACTCTGAACCCGTGAGTTCTTTTTCTAGGAGTATTATGTGGTTGATATGTTCTTTTCATCTTAGTCTTTCCTCTATATTCACTAAATAAGTTGAGGATTATATTTAAGATTTACTTAAAATCTCTTTATATATTTAAGAAATCTTTGTAATTACTTCATCATTTTGAACATCAAATTCTACGCTACTTCCTTCTTCTATTTTATCTTCCAAAATTAAATCAGCAAGTTTATCTTCAACAATCTCATAAATAGCTCGTTTTAATGGTCTTGCTCCATAAACTGGGTCAAATCCAATTTTTGCAATATACTCTTTTGCATTTTGTGTTAAAGAAATTTTTATATCTTTTTCTTCTACTTTTTTCTTAATATTATTAAATAAAATATTTACAATATTTGTAATTGCACTTAAATTTAATTGTTCAAAAATAACAATATCATCAAGTCTATTTAAAAATTCTGGTCTAAAATGAGATTTTAACTCATCTAAAACAGCTTTTCGTCTCTCTTCTTTATCACTGATTTCAATTATTCTTGCACTTCCTATATTTGAAGTTAAAATAATAATTGTATTTTTAAAATCAACTGTAACACCTTTATTATCAGTTAATCTTCCATCGTCTAACACTTGTAAAAGTATATTAAATACATCTGGATGCGCTTTTTCTACCTCATCAAATAAAATAACACTATAAGGTTTTCTTCTTACTGCTTCAGTTAATTGACCACCTTCTTCATATCCAACATAACCAGGAGCTGCTCCAACAAGCCTAGAAACAGCGTGTTTTTCCATATATTCACTCATATCGAATCTAATAAGTGATTTTGGATCATCAAATAAAAATTTTGCTAAAGTTTTTGCACTCTCTGTTTTTCCAACTCCTGTTGGTCCAAGGAATAAAAAACTTCCTATTGGTCGTGAAGTTTCACTTAATCCTGCTTTATTTCTTTTTATTGCTCTACTTATTGCTTTTATAGCTTCATCTTGACCAATAACATCTTGTTTTAAAACCTCTTCAACTTTTAAAACTTTTTGTTTTTCACTATCCATCATTTTATTAACTGGAATTCCCGTCCATCTTGAAACTATACTTGCTATTGATTCTTCATCAACACTATTTCTTAAAAGTGTTCCCTCTTTTTGCATTTGCTCCCATTTTTGAGCATTTTCTTTTATTTTTGCTTCAAGTGCTGGGATTTCTCCATACTCTATCTTTGCAGCTTCTTCAAATTTTGATTCACGTTTTGCAATATTTGCTTTTGTTTTTAACTCTTCAATTTTTGCTTTTAATTCACTTGCTGCATTGAAAGTTTGTTTTTCATTTTCAAATCTTGCTTCTAAATTTTGCTTTTCTTCATTTTTGTTTGCTAACTCTTTTTCTATTTCAATAAGTCGCTCTTCATTCTTTTTATTTTTTTCCATTTTAAGAGCTTCTTTTTCAACATTTAAAGTTTGAATCTCTCTTTTTATATGTGATAAAGCTGTTGGTTCACTCTCAATTTGCATTTTAAGTTCTGCTGCTGCTTCATCTATTAAATCTATTGCTTTATCAGGTAAAAATCTATCAGTTATATATCTATTTGATAGTTTTGCTGCTGCAACTAATGCACTATCATTTATAGTTACATTATGGTGTGTTTCAAGTCTCTCTTTAATACCTCTTAAAATCTGTAAAGCTTCATTTACTGTTGGTTCATCAACTTTAACTGGTTGAAACCTTCTTTGCATTGCAGCATCTTTTTCGAAATATTTTCTATACTCTTTTAAAGTTGTTGCACCAATTGTATGAAGTTCACCACGAGCAAGGCTAGGTTTTAAGATGTTTGCTGCATCCATACTTCCTTCACTTGCACCTGCACCAATGATTGTATGAATTTCATCAATAAATAAAATTATATTTCCAGCTTTTTTAACCTCATCAATAACAGATTTTAGCCTATCTTCAAACTCTCCTCGATATTTTGCACCTGCAATTAAAGCACTCATATCAAGACTTACAACTCTTTTATTTAAAAGTGATGTAGGAACATCTTTATTTACTATTCTTTGTGCAAGTCCCTCAGCAATTGCAGTTTTACCAGTTCCTGGTTCACCTAATAATATTGGATTATTTTTTGTTTTTCTTATTAATATTTGCATCATTCTAGTGATTTGTTCATCTCTTCCAATAACTGGGTCAAGTTCACCATCAATTGCTTTTTTATTTAAATCTATTCCATATTTACTTAAAGCTTCTAAGTTGTCATCGCCACTATTGCTATCAATAGTTTTACCTGCACGCATCGCTTCAAGCTCTTTTTTTGCTTCTTTTAAATCTATATATTTTCCTAAAACATCTTTTACTGTTTGATTATCAAAATTTGAAACAAGCCAAGTATCAATAGCTATAAATTTATCTCCATTACTTGTCATTTGGCCTTCTGCTTTTTGTAAGCTTGAAAGTAAATTTCTTGATAATTTTATATTCTCTTTTGTAACACTACTTACACTTGGAAGTTTATTAGCATTTGATTTTGCTTCAAGTTCAATTGCTGCTTTATTAACATTCATTTTATTTAATAACTGATTTAATACTGAATTTGTGTTTGTCAATAAAGCCCAAAGTAAATGTATCACTTCTACTTCTTGATTTTTATTATGCAAAGCTAAAGCAAAACTAGAATCTATTGTTTCAGCTAGTTGGTTTGTCATCTTTTCAAAAATATTGTTATTCATTTAGCACTCCTTGTATTTAACTGCTAACAAATTATATAACTTTAGTCATTCTTTGTCAAGTCTTAGTAAAAATATATTTTTTATTATAATACTTTTTAAAAAATATTTAAAGGCTTTTATGAAAAATTTATGCGGTATTGATGAAGCAGGTCGTGGCCCACTTGCTGGTCCATTAGTTGTTGCTGGAGTTATTCTTTTAGAAGATATTATTGGATTGAATGATTCTAAAGTTTTAAGTGAAAAAAAAAGAGAAAAATTATTTGATGAAATAAAAGAAAAATCAAAGTACCATATTGTTTTTAGTGATGCAAAATTAATAGATGAAAAAGGTATAAGTTTTTGTTTAAAAAGCTCTATTTTAGAAATCATAGAAAATTTAAAAGAGTTTTCAAACTCATTTTTGATGGATGGAAATACAAATTTTGGAATACAAATTTTACAAAAAGAGATAAAAGCAGATGCAAAATATGCACAAGTTAGTGCTGCTTCAATCTTAGCAAAAGTTAGTCGAGATAGATTTATGGATGAAATTTCACCACTTTATCCTAAATATGATTTTCACAAACACAAAGGTTATGGAACAAAAGCACATATTGAAGCTATAAAAGAGTTTGGAAGAAGTGATATTCATAGACACACTTTTAAATTAAAAGCTTTAGGAGAAAATGAAATAGGAGTTCAAAAAAGTCTATTTTAGACTATTTTGAAACTTCTCCTATATGTTTTTCAACAGATTCTATTTTTGTTTTTAACCTATTTTCATGCCCTATTCTAATATCAAAATTTAGTGTTGCATAAACTCTGCTACATCCTAATTCTTCTAATCTTGAATAACATTTTTCTACCAAAGCTAAAGCTTCTTTCATAGTAGAAGTTTCAATAATAGTTGCCATTGAAGTAAGTTGATAATTCATACCACTATCTTTGATTATTTTTATAACTTCAGAAACTTCTTTACTTTTACTTTCACTTTTATCAGTAGGAAACATAGCCATTTGAAGTAATACAGACATCTAAACTCCTTATGATTCACTCTCTTTTCTTTTCATATCCATAATTTCTAACTCTTTTTCAGCAGTAGTAACAATATCTTTATCTACACTAAAATCAAGTCTTTCATCTTTACCTTCATAATCAACAGAATTCAAAATAACTTTTATTGAATTTAATCTCGCTAAAAATTTACTATCACTTCTTATAATTATCCAAGGAGATTTTTCTGTATTTGTATATTTTAACATATCGTATTTTTTTTGAGTAAATTCATCCCAACGACTTTGCATTTGTAAATCAATTTCGCTTAGTTTCCATTGTTTTAGGGGATTTTCTTCACGCTCAGCAAATCTTTTTGCTTGTTCATCTTTTGTAACTGATAAATAAATTTTCAAAAAATGTATTCCGTGGTCTATCAAATCTTCTTCAAATCCAGGAACACTTTTCATAAATACTTCATACTCTTTTTGTGTACAAAATCCAAAAACTGGTTCAACCATTGCACGGTTATACCAACTTCTATCAAATATTACTATCTCACCACCTTTTGGAAATTGTTCAACATATCTTTGATAATACCATTGAGTTTTTTGAACATCTGATGGCTTTCCAAGGGCAACCACACGATAATGTTTTTCATTCATATATCTAGTTATTCTTCTTATTGCTCCACCTTTTCCTGAAGCATCTCTTCCTTCCATTAGAATAATCATTTTTTCATTCTTTTTTTCAAGATGATTTTGAAGTTTTATCAACTCAACTTGATATGGTCGTAAAACTTCTTCTTGTGTTCTGTATAAAAATTTTGAATGCAACTCACTAATAAAACTTCCATTTTCATCTTTTAATTTATCTATAAAACTATCTAAATTCATAGTTGCATTATTTATTCTATCTTTATCATAATACTTATCAAATGACATCTCATTCCCTTTTTTTGTTTCTTTTCTTATATTATACATAAGAAGAATTACATTTTAGTTTTAATTGTAATTAAAAAACTTTTTGATAGTATATATTAAATATATAATAAAGGATTGAAATGCAATTAGAAGTATCTGCTGAAGTTATATTGTCACAACTAGGTTATTCACAAAATGAAGCTTCTTTAAAACAAGCTCAAAAAATGATAGAAGTTACACAAGGCTTTGACAAATTCGCAAAACACATTTTGTCTTTAAATGATCATCTTAAAAAAATGAATGCTTATGTTGCATTATCAAATACTACAAATTATTTGAAAGTAAAATGCGAAGAGAGTGAATCTAAAGAAATCTTAGAAGAATTTCATGACACAGTTTCACATTGGGCAAGTAAATATAATGTAAATTTAGAAAGATTGCCTAATAAACCAATCTATTATATTTTAGGAACTCAAAACTAAAATATTTTTCTATAACTATGACAATAAGGCACTTTTTTGTGTCTTTCATAGTAATTTTGATGATACTCTTCTGCTTTATAAAAAATACCTTTTTTATATAAAGTTGTAGCAACTTTAAAGCCTTTATTTTCAAGCTCTTTTATCAAATTTTCACTTATAGTTTTTTGTTCAATGTCACTATAAAATATAGCTGATAAATATTGACTTCCTATATCTGGACCTTGTCCGTTAGTTTGTGTAAAATCATGTATTTCAAAAAACAGTTTTGCTAATTTTTCAAAACTTACAATTGTCTCATCAAATTCAACTTCAATAGTTTCAAAATGACCACTAAAACCACTACAAACTATTTCATAAGTTGGATTTTCTATAAATCCGCCCATATATCCTGAAATTACACTTTTTACACCAGCTACTTTTTGAAAATAATACTCTACTCCCCAAAAACAACCAGCGGCGAAATATGCTTTTTTAATATTTGTTAAATTCAATTTCATTCCTTTATAAAATTTAAAGATATTGAGTTTACACAATGTCTTGTATTTTTTTGTGTAAAACCTTCACCTTCAAAAACATGTCCCAAATGAGCACCACATTTTGCACATAAAATCTCTACTCTTCTTCCATCTTTATCTATAACTTTTTTGATTGCGCCTTCTATTTCATCATCAAAACTTGGCCAACCACAACCTGATTTAAATTTATCATCACTTTTGTACAAAGGAGCATTACATTTTTTACAAATATAAGTTCCTTTTTCATAAAAATCATTATAAATTCCACTAAAAGGATATTCTGTTCCTTTTTGTTCTATTACATACTTTTCATTTTGCGTTAATTCATTGTATTTCATCTAAAATCCTTTTATAAAACTTCAAATCTTTCTTCAATAATCACTTTTTTATCATATAAAATTTTACCTACAAAAATATCACCTTTTTTAAACTCACCTACTCCTTTTGGAGTTCCACTCATCAAAATATCTCCATCTTCAAAACTCAAAAATGTTTTAGCTTCTTTTATAATTTCGTCTGGTTTATTTATCATCAATGAATAATCACCTTTTTGTTTTAATTCATCATTTATAAAAAGTTCTATTTCAAGTTTAGAAATATCTTGTTTAAACGCTACAAATTTAGAAAAAACTGCTGAATTATCAAAAGCCTTTGCTCTTTCCCAAGGAAGACCTTTTTCTTTTAATTTACTTTGAATTTCTCTTAAAGTTAAATCAAGACCAAAACCAACTGCAACTATTTTATCTTCTTTGATTAAAAAAGAAATTTCAGCTTCATAATGGCAAGAAATTTGATTTTGTGGAAAGATTAGTTTTTGTGAAATTGCTGAATTTGGTTTTATAAAAAAAACCATATTTTCTGGTATTTCATTGTTTAATTCTTTTATATGATCAACATAATTTCGTCCAATACATATAACTTTTGATGGTATCATCTCTTTATCATTTAATAATACTTTATTCATTTTATACTCTCTTGAAATTTTTATTATATAATCTTAAAAAATTATAACCAAAGGCTTTTTAAATGAAAGAAAATCTAATTATAGTTTGGACAAATGGAGATATTGAAGTTGCAAATAAATTTCCACTTTTATATGGAAGTGTAATTTTAGAAAGAGAGTATTGGAAAACAGCACATTTGATGCTTTGGGGACCATCAATAAAACTTGTAAAAAAAAGTAAAAAAATAAGAAAACAACTAAAAAAAATACAAGAAACGGGTGTTAAAATGAGTGCTTGTGTAGTTTGTGTTAAAGATTATGAAGCAACTTCAATTTTAAAAAAATTAAATATTGAAATCACTCACACAGGAGAGTTTTTAACAAAAGCTTTAAAAGATGAAAGTTTTGCAGTATTAACTATTTAATACTTTTCTATAAACTCTTTTATTAAAACAGAAGTAATTCCCCAAATTACTTCACCTTCATATTCATAAACCCAGATTTTATGTTTTTTATTTCCCCAAGGTTCTTTATATGCTTCTGGTATTCCTAACTCTTCAACAGGGAAAAGAACTTCTTTATTTCCATATTCATCTATTTCATAAGGTAAAATTTTATTTGATAAAGTGTACTCTTTTGGTTCATTTTTCTTAAAAAAAGAGATTGGAATAACTATCGTTTTTTCAACTTCGTTATAGTCAATTTTCATATTTTTATAAGCTTTTTTCTTAATTTTTGCAACAAAAGATTCAATTACTGCACCAATTGGAGTAACATAAGTGTCAAGTTGCCCTAAAATTTTTATATCCTTTTTTCCAATTCCCAACTCTTCAAAAGTCTCTCTTAATGCTGTATCTTGAAAATTTTTATCAAATTTTGACTCAAAACCACCACCAGGAAAGCATATATCTCCACCTTGTCTTATATGAGCTGCCCTTTTTTGGAAAAGTAAATGATAAACACCATCTATTTTTATAATTGGAATTAAAACGGCACTATTAAAAAATCTATTTCTTCCTAAAACATTTGGATATTTTGGTAAATTTGAAATCAGTTTTTTTAAATTACTTTTTTTCATCTATTTTTTCTTTATAGAGTTTATAGCTTCAACCATTGTTTTAGCTATTTTTACTAAATCTTTTTCTTCTATTATATAAGCAACTATCGAATATACAAGTTTTCCAAATGGTCTTATCCATACTCCATTTTCTACACAATAATCTTGTATTTGCTGAGAATACCCCTCTTCTTTTAATTCAATTACTCCAATTGCCCCAATATTCCTTACATCTTTTACTAAAGAGTGATTTTTCAATTGCTCTAACTCTTTAGAAAAAACTTCTTCAATTTTTTTTACTCTTTCATTCCAAAAAGAATTTAAAAGTAAATCGATACTTGCATTTGCAACACTACATGCCAAAGGATTTGCCATAAATGTTGGACCATGCATTAAAACACCAATTTCACTGTTTGAGATAGTATCACTAATATCTTTTGAAGTAATCATTGCTGCCATAGTCATATAACCACCTGTTAATCCCTTTCCAAGAGTTATAATATCAGGTTTTATATTTGTCCATTCGTATGCAAACATACGTCCAGTATGACCAAATCCTGTAGCAATTTCATCAAAAATAAATAAAATATCATATTTTTCACAAAGTTTTTTTGCAATTTCAAGATATTTTGGATTATAAATTCTCATTCCGCCAGCACCTTGAACAACAGGTTCAAGAATAAAAGCAGCAATTTCATTATGATGTTTTTCTAAAGTTTTTTCTAAATCTTCAATTGCTAAAGAAAAATCACTATTAAAACCTAAAGCTGGTGCTTTTACAAAAATATTTTGACTTAAATATGAACCATAAATAGAATGCATTGAATTTTGTGGATCACAAACGCTCATAGCTCCTAAAGTATCACCATGATAAGAGTGTTCTAAAGCTAAAATTTTATATTTATTTAAACCTTTTGCTTTTTGATATAAAATTGCTGTTTTAAGCGCAACTTCAACTGATACAGAGCCACTATCACATAAGAAAACAGAATTTAGACCAGTTAGTTCAACCAATTTTTTAGTTAAAATAGCAGCTTGTTCATGAGCTAATCCACCAAACATAATGTGAGGCATAATATCAACTTGTTTTTTTAATGCTTCATTTAAAACAGGATTATTATATCCATGAATTGCACTCCACCAAGAACTCATTCCATCAATTAGTTGTGTACCATCTTCTAAAAAAATAGAAGTTTCATTTGTACTTTTAACTGGAAGAATTTTTGTTTTAGAAGGAAGTGAATTGTAAGGATGCCAAGTATGATTTTTATCTATGTCTAACCAATTCAAAAAAATTCCTAATATAATTTAAAATATATATGATTATATCAAAATCACTCTTCAATATTTAAAGTGATTTCTACTAAAGTTCCATCATATTGCTTATCTTTATAATCAAATTTTACGTTTGAAATATCAATTTCACCATCCATATGTTTACTTATAATTTCTTGACACATATAAAGACCAATTCCCGTTCCAAAATGTTTATGTTTAGTTGTGAAATATGGTTCAAATACTTTTGCAATAATATTTGCATCTATTCCACCTGCATTGTCTTTGATTTTAATAAGTGCTTTTTTATTATCTTTTATAACATCAATAAAAATAAATCTATCATATTTAGTTAATAAAAGTGCATCTTTTGCATTATTTAAAATATTTATTAGAACTTGAATTAACTCTGATTCATAACCATTTATTTTTAAATCTTCTATATTTTCAATAATAGTTATATTATTTTCTATGAAATTAGGTTTTATTAAATCAATTGTTCTTTTACAACAATTTTTTAAATAAAAAATCTCTTTGTCTTTTTGTGGTTTAAAAAAGTATCTAAAATCATCTATCGTATCTGATAAATAGGCAGAGGTATTTAATATAAAATCTAAAGTATCATATAAATATTTATCATCTAAAACATCTAACTCTTTTTTGATTTTTATTCCACTTGCACTTGTTGTAATCAAAGATAAAGGCTGTCTCCATTGATGGGCAATATTTTCTATCATTTGTCCCATAGAAACCATTTTTTGTTGTTGAGAAAGAAGTCTATCTTTTTTTAAATTCTCTTCAATCTCTTTTTTTATTCTGTCTTCTAATTCGTTATTTATATCTTTTAACTCTTTTGTTTTTTCATCAACAAGATTTTTTAAAGAGGTATTTACTTTTTTTAATAACTTTTGTCTATATAAAATAGCAATAAAAACTAATAATATTCCAATAAATACTTGAACAAAAACATAATAGTTAAACCCTTTTTCATATTCAGTGAATATCCATTTGTTTAATATTTCATTTTTTACAATGTCATCCATACTAACAACAGCTTTTTGAAAAATATCGTATAAAATCTTTTCTTCATTATTTACAGCTATACAAAAATCCATATTTAAATCTAATTTTGTATTAATCGAAATCTTTTCTAAATATTCTGTTTGAATTTTGTACCAATTTGTAGATAAGGTATCTATAAATCCAAAAATTTCACCATTTAAAACTTTACTTATACCTTCATCAGAATCTTTTACAGTAATAAATTCTATATTTTTATATTTTTTCTTTAACTCTTCATATATTACATAATTTTCAACAACTGCAATTTTTTTCTTACCTATTAAATCTAAATTATTTATTAAAGGAACATTACTTCGTGTTAAAAGAACAACTGGAACATTTAAATAAGGTTTTGTAAATTTAAAATATTTCTCTCTATTTTCTGACCAAGAAGCACCAGTTAGAATATCACATTTTTTATTTATTGCAAAATCTAAAGATTGTGTCCAAGTTGAAGTTGGAACTAAAGTAATTGGTTTTTTTATTCTATTTTCTATTATAGACATATAATCAGCTATAAAACCAACAAACTTATCACCTTTTATATCACTATATGGCATATAATTAGGAACAACGCACATTGTAATTGAATCTTTATTTTCTAAGTAATCTTTTTCCTCTTGAGTAAGGGTTAAACTTCTTATATAATTTAAATTAAAAATGAATTTTTTTAAATCAACAGGACCTTTTAATAAGCCCATTAGATTATATATATCACTTATTCTTTGTAATTTATCCTCTTTTATTTCTCCTAAATTTACTGTGTTAAAATAAGATAATTTTCTTAATTCTCTTCCTTCGAAAATAAGTTCATTTTTTGATAAATTTTGAGTATTATATTTTTTATGTATTAACTCCGCACTCTCTTCAATATTTGAATAAGCATATTCCCAACCTTTTAAAGAAGCAGCTTTAAATAACAATACAGTATCTAAATCATTATTTACTAAATTCTCATTTGTATATAAAAAATCACTATACATATCAAAGCCATAGTCTTTTGGTGCAAAAACATTATATTCTATACCTTCTTTTTCTAAAAAATATGGTGATTTAGATGTATAAGCGGAAATAACATCTGTTTTTTTATTTACTAAATCATTTATATTATGAGTATGGTTTTGAAAAGTCAAAGTACTAATATTTACATTATTTGAAATTATCATAGCTCTTAATGAAACTTCACTTGAATCATCCAAAGTAGTCATAATTCTTTTATTTTCGAAATCTTTTGTTGAAATTAAGATAAGTGGTGAAGCTTGAAAAAGTGCATATAAGGCAACCACATTTCTACCTTTGGCTTTTTCTAAAATTAAAGTCTCTCTTCCAATAGCAAAATCAATTTTACCATCACTAACTTCTTTAGGAATATCTATATCAAAATTAAAAGGAAGTATTTCTACATCAAATCCAGCTTCTTCATAAAAGCCTTTTTCTTTTGCCATATAATAACCAGCAAATTGAAACTGATTAAACCAAGATAGTTGTAATTTAATTTTTTTTAATTCTTTTGCATGAGAAAATGAAGTAATAAAAATCAATAGGATAATAAATAACGTTATTTTTTTCATAAACCATCTTTTTTCTTAAAATAATAATTAAATAGTTTATCAAAAAAATAGTAAAAAGAGTAAAGTTTTTTTTAAATATATGGCAAAAATTTTTAATTTTTGCCATATAAAAATATTAATGTAAGAAGTGTCTAATTCCTGAGAAATATAAAGCCATTCCATATTGGTTTGCAGCTTCAATTACTTCATCATCTCTGATACTTCCACCTGGCTCAATTACACATTTTACTCCAGCTTTTTGTGCTTCATCTATGCTATCTCTAAATGGGAAGAAGGCTTCACTTGCTAATACAGCACCTTTTACATCAATTCCCAAATCACTAGCTTTTCTTAAAGCAGCTTTAGCAGCATCAACTCTTGAAGTCATACCCATACCAACAGCAACCATTGCAGAATCTTTAACATAAACAACACAATTTGATTTTGTTAAACTAGCGATTTTATAAGCAATTTCCATATCTTTTACTTCTTGCTCAGTCGCAGGTCTTTTTGACATAAGTTGAGAGTTTATAACTTCATCTTCTTGAACTTTATCAGCATCTTGATAAACAAATCCACCATCAACTCTTTTAAAATCTATTTTATCATTTGCAAGTTCTAAAAATTGTGTTCCTTGTTCAAACAGTTTTATTCTTTTTTTATTTTCAAATACTTTGATTGCTTCAGGAGTAAAACTTGCTGCAAATATAACTTCTAAGAAAATTTCATTCATTTTTTCTGCCATTGCTTTATCAACTATTCCATTTACTGCAACAACTCCACCAAAAGCTGAAATTGGATCACATTTAAGTGCTTCAACATAAGATTCTAATAGTGTATCTTTAATAGCAAATCCACAAGGATTTCCATGTTTTACTATACAAACAGCTTTTTCTTCACCAAATGCAGCAGCTATTTTAGAAGCTCCACTAATATCACCCATATTATTGAAACTTGGTTCTCCTTTTATTATTTTAAATTTATTAGAGAATTGTGAATCAAATTCATATAAAGCACCTTTTTGATGAGGGTTTTCACCATATCTTGTATCAAAAACTTTAGACCCAACGATAAATTGTTTAGCACCAAATCCACCATTAAATCTTTTGTTCATATAATTTGCAATCATAGAATCATAAGAAGCTGTATGTTCATAAGCTTTTATCATCATATCTCTTCTAAACTCAACAGTATTTGTATTATTTTTAAGATTATTTAACACTAAATCATAATCAGCAACATCTGTTACAATAATAACTGAATCAAAATTTTTAGCGGCACTTCTCACCATTGCTGGTCCACCAATATCTATATTTTCAATAATCTCTTCGAAATTATCTGTTTTTTCAATAGTTGCTTTAAATGGATATAGATTTACACAAACTAAATCAATCCCCTCAACTCCAAGCTCACGTGCCTGGTCTAAATGAGATTGCTTATCTCGTCTATGTAAAATACCACCATGAATATAAGGATTTAAAGTTTTTACTCTACCTTCAAAACACTCTGGAAACTTAGTAACTTCATTTGCTTCTATTACAGCTATTCCTTCATCTTTTAGAGTCTTATAAGTTCCACCTGTTGAAATAATTTCATAACCTAATTTTACAAGTTCTTTTGCAAAATTTACAACACCACTTTTATCACTTACGCTAATTAATGCTCTCAATTTCTTTCCCCAAATTTTATAAATTTTTTTTATTATACAAAAAAAGCATTTATGTATTGCTTCATTGAAAAAATGTAAAAATTTTAGGAATTAAATTATTTTATATTTTATGAGTTATGTATGAGTAAAAACTATTTTAAGTTTGAAGAAGAATTTAGGAGAGTAAAATTTATATATTAAGGAAAATTCCTTAATATATTTTATGAAACTTGTTCAATTACTTGTTTAAATCTATTAAAGTAAACATCACTTACTTTATCTAAATCTTTATAAATGTCATTGATAGATATTTTGTTACCTTTTACAACACCTATTTTAGTGCACTCTAAGCCAAAAGATTTTGCAATTTTTTCAAATGCTTCACAATTTGAAGGATTAACTTCAACGATTGCTCTACTTAAAGATTCACTAAAAATATCTTTTGAATCATTTAAAGAGATATTTACTTCGATACCTTTATTACCAACAACTGCCATTTTAGCTAATGCTATTGCAATTCCACCAACATTTACATCTTTTGCAGCTTTTAATAATCCTAATTTATTTGCTTCAATTACTGTATTCCATAAAGCTAACTCTTTTTCAAAACTCACTTCAGGATGAACTCCAGCAACTTTTCCATATAATTTTTTTAGATATAAAGAACCACCAAATTCTGATTTCGTTTCACCTAAAAGATATAAAATATTTCCATTTTCTTGAAGTTTTGACGGAAGTACTTTGTTTGCATCGTCATTTACTCCAACCATCGCAATAGAAGGTGTTGGGAAAACTCCAACTCCATTTGTTTCATTATATAAAGATACATTTCCACCAATTACAGGAGTATTTAAATCTTTACAAGCTTTTTTAATTCCTTCACAACACTCTTTAAATTGCCACATAACTTCTGGATTTGTAGGATTCCCAAAATTTAAACAATCTGTAATTGCTTTTGGAACGGCTCCTGTCATTGCAACGTTTCTTCCTGATTCCATAACAGCTGCAGCAGCACCTAATTCTGGGTTGATATAACAAAATCTTGTATTACAATCAGCACTCATTGATAATGCTTTTCCAGTCTCTTTGATTCTAATACTAGAACCATCTAAAGAACCTGGTCCTTTGATTGTATTTGTTTGAACCATTGAGTCATATTGAGAATAAACCCAAGATTTATCAACAACTTCCATATCTGAAAACAGTTCATCAAAAACAACTTGATTTGAAAGTTCTTTATCTAAAGATATATTTTCAATTCCATCTAAATAAGCTGGCTTTTTTACTGGTCTATCTAAAACTGGTGCTTGTTCACTTACTGGTTGAACTGGAACTTCAGCAACTTTTTTTCCATGCCAAAATAGTTCCATATTTCCAGTAGCAGTTACTTCTCCGATAACCGCAACATCAAGTTCCCATTTTTGGAAGATATCAATAATTGCTTGCTCACAACCTTTTTTAGCACAAATAAGCATTCTTTCTTGAGATTCACTTAACATAAAGTCATAAGGAGTCATTCCCTCTTCTCTTGCAGGAACTTTATCTAAGTGCATAATCATTCCTGAACCACTTCTTCCTGCCATTTCAAATGAAGATGAAGTAAGACCAGCTGCTCCCATATCTTGAATACCAACAATTAAATCAGCTTTAAATAGTTCTAAACAAGCTTCAAGTAATAGTTTTTCAGTAAATGGATCTCCAACTTGAACTGTTGGTCTTTTTGATTCAGAATCTTCATCAAAAGCAGCACTACTCATAACTGCTCCACCAAGACCATCACGTCCAGTTTTAGAACCAACATACATTACAGGATTTCCAATACCTTCAGCTTTTCCGTAAAAAATTTCATCAGCTTTTGCAAGCCCTAAAGTAAAGGCATTTACAAGATTATTTCCAGCATAACACTCTTCAAAAGTTGTTTCTCCACCAATAGTTGGAACACCCATACAGTTACCATAACCACCAATTCCAGCAACTACACCTTTTAGTAAGTATCTATGTTTTTGTGCAGTTTCACTATCTCCTTCAATCGAAGCAAATCTAATAGAGTTCATATTTGCAATTGGACGTGCTCCCATTGTAAATACATCTCTTAAAATTCCTCCAACTCCAGTTGCAGCACCTTGGTATGGTTCAATAAAACTTGGATGATTGTGTGATTCCATTTTAAATACAGCAGCATATCCATCACCGATATCTATAACACCAGCATTTTCACCTGGACCTTGAATAACCCAAGGAGCTTTTGTAGGAAAACCACTTAAATATTTTTTACTTGATTTATATGAGCAATGCTCAGACCACATAGCAGAGAAGATTCCAATTTCTACATAATTTGGTTCTCTTCCTAAAATCTCTTTTATATTTTCAAATTCTTCAAGAGTCAATGAGTGTGCAAGTGCTATCTCTTGAATATTCATCTCTTTTTTTTGCATTTTTCGCCTTAAAATATCTTGTATAAATTAAGGCGATTATATCTAAAAAGTATTAAATTTTTTGTTAATCTTCTGATAGAATTTTTACTTTATTGTTATCTATTTCAAAATATAGTTCTTTTTTTCCAACAAACTTTACACTAGGACTTACATATTCTTCGTCCATAACAGCTTTATATATTTTTTTCTTTGATGAATTTGGATAAGGTGAAATATCCATATTAAATAAATTTATTGTTTTACTCTCATTTTTTGCAAAAATTTGTCTTTTTTGTGTTTCAAATTTTTTAAAATCTGACTGATCAGCTCTTTTAAAATCTTTTGAATAAAAAGATAAATACTCTTCTATGTTTGAATATTTCCAAGCATCTTTCCATTTATAAATAGAACTTAAAATCAAAGCAATATCATTTTTACTAGCTTTTTTAAACTCATCACCACTTGTTATTAAAACTGTTTTTTTATAATCAATATTTTTTGCTAAAGTTTCTAATTTTTCATTATCTAAAGCTAAACAACCTTGAGTAAATTTTTCTCTATCTCCATTAAAAGGCATACCATGAATCCATATTCCATGTCCTTTTTTATCCAAACTTTTATCAAAAGTATTAGGATATTCTGTAACTAAAGCGAATGGTCCGTAAAATTGGTCAAGTCCTGTTCTTTTTTGAACTAATTCAAATGCACCTTCAGGAGTTTTTTTATCCCCTTCTAAAAACTTGTCTCCTGCTTTTTCTCCAACAATCATACTATCTTTTGAGATTTGTTTATAATCATCACCATTTTTAGCAAATAGAGTCATTTTTTTATTCTCTTTTTCTGCAACAATTACATATTCTTTAGTTTCATAAAAACCATAATCTGTATTTTTATTTTCAAGATATTTTTTCCAAAAGTCAACATCTCTTAAGCCTTTTTCTAGCTCTTTTTCTACTGCAATGATTCCATCTTTTCTATACACATCTACTAAATCCTTAGCAAAAAGATTCAAAGAAAGGAAAACTAAAACTACAAGTTTAACCAATTTATGCTCCATTTCAATTTTTTAAGTTAAATGATTGTACAATATTATCCCTAAATTATTCGATTAAAAAAGTGACAAAAATATGAAAAAAATCATCCTGGCAACAATATTATTTTTTAATTTTTTATATTCAGCACAAGTTGAAGAACTTTTATGGCCAAAAGGCGAAACCTTCCTAACCTTTTTAGAAAAACACTCCGTACCTCTAAAATTGTATTATGATTTAGACGGAGAGGATCAAGAGCTATGTTCTGAAATTCAAACCAATAATAGGTTTTATTTATATACGGATGACAATGGCGCCCTAAATCAAGTTTTAATACCAATCTCAGAAGATATTCAAATCCACATCTACAAAGATCACAACAACAAATACAGATTTCAAACCCTTCCAATAAACTACAATGAATATTCAGAAACAATAGCAATTCAAATAAATGAATCTGTATCTCAAGACATTTTAAATGCAACAGGAGATGTAACACTTGCTGCGATTTTAAACTCTTTATTTAATAGTAAAGATGTTGATTTTAGAAAGATGAAAAAAGGTGATTTTGTTGCTTTACAATATACTCAAAGATCATATTTAGGAAAACAACTTGGTATGCCAAATATAAAAGCTGCTATGGTTCAAATAAATGGAAAATCTTTTTATAGATTTAAAAATGAAAAAGATGACAAATATTACGATGAAAATGGTGTTGGTTTTACTCAAACTTTTTTATTCCAAATTCCTCTAACATTTACAAGAATTTCTAGTCCTTTTACAAATAAACGTTGGCATCCAGTTTTAAATAGATATAGAGCACATTTAGGAACTGATTTTGCAGCACCTACAGGAAGAAATATATATGCATCTTCTGATGGAAAAATCGAATTTGTAGGAGAGAAAACTGGTTATGGAAAAACTGTTATTATAAATCATGGAAATGGTTATAAAACCCTTTATGCGCATCAAAGTAATTTCGCTAGAGGAACAAGACAAGGAATAAATATTAAAAAAGGCGAACATATAGGATATGTTGGCTCAACTGGACTTAGCTCTGGTCCACATTTACATTTTGGTATGTATAAGAATGGAACTGCAATAGACCCTATGACTGTACTTACAAAACCAAAAATTGAAGGTTTAGAGGGTAAAGATAAAATCACATTTATAGCAAATTCAAAAAATATTATAAATATATTCGATAAAGAAATGAATAATGAAAATAGAACTACTCCAACAAGACTTGATAGAGTAACAGATAGAAGTGATGTAAATATATTTTAAAGAATAAACTAATAGAAGAAGTATTTATCTTCTATTTAGTCTATTTATGGAAAGATGAAGCTACAATAGATAAAAACTCATCTTTTGTTTTTTTATCAGATTTAAAAAGTCCTCTTAAAGATGAAGTCACTGTTGTAGAGCAAATTTTTTCAACACCACGCATTTCCATACACATATGTCTTGCATCTATCATAACAGCAACACCTTTTGGTCTTAAATGCTCATTTAAAGCTTCACAAATTTGCTCTGTCATTTGTTCTTGTATTTGAAGTCTTCTTGCAAAAACATCAACAACTCTTGGAATTTTAGAAAGTCCAACAACTTTCCCATTTGGAATATAAGCAACGTGAGCTTTTCCAATAATAGGCAACATATGATGCTCACAAAAAGAATAAAACTCTATATCTTTTACAACAACCATTTCATCATTTGTTGATGTAAATAGCGCTTTTTGAATAATCTCTTTTGGGTCTTGTTTGTACCCACTACACATAAATTCAAAAGCTTTTCTAACTCTTTTTGGAGTATCAAGTAAACCTTCTCTATTTATATCTTCTCCTATATAAGTTAAAATATTTTTTATTGCATTTTCAAAATCTATCTCTTTGTTCATTAAAAATTTTTTCCTTTCAAAATCATATCCAGCCTTTTTTCTTAAAAATGATAAGTGGACTAACGGCTGCTAAAATCATAAACGCTATTGAATATAAATATCCATATTCAAAATGAAGTTCTGGCATAAAATCAAAGTTCATACCATAAATACTTGCAATCAATGTTGGTGGTAAGAAAATAACATTTACAATTGTAAAAATCTTTATAACTTTATTTTGTTCGATACTTAATAACCCTATAAAAATATTTTGTAAATAATCTAATCTTTCAAAATTAAAATTCGTGTGATCAATCAAAGACCTAATATCTTTTAACATAATTGGTAATTCACTCTTGTCATCTAAAAATTTTTGAGATTTTAGTAAAGAGTTTAAAATTCTTTGTTTATCTGTTAAGTTTTCTCTAATTTTCATATTCAAATCTTCAAAAGTAGAGATTTTTTCTAAAATATCTTCGTCATCATTTGAATAATCTGTAAAAACATGTTTTCTTATTTTTGTAATCTCTTTACTCAAATTTTCAATAATATCTGCATCAGCATCAATTCTAATATCTATAATTTGACAAAAGATTGAGTAACCATTTTTAAACTCTCTTGGACTTGTCAATAATTTTTTTGTAAAGGTATTAAAACTTTGTAATTTTTTATATCTAACAGAGATTAATAATTCACCTTGTAAAATAAAAGATACTGTTTCATTGAATGCTTCTTTTGTTTCGTTTATTAAGAAATAACTGTTTATTTCTATTCTATTATCTTCTTCCCAATATCGAGAACTCAACTCAATTTCTTCACTCTCTTGTTTTGTTGGAAATTTCATATCAAATAGATTTTCAACAGCTCTTATTTCATCTATTGTAGGAAGAAGCATATCAATCCAAATAACACTACTTTTATCTTCGTTATTATCAATAAATTCTACACCTTCAACAACAGTTAATCTATTTCCTTTTTTTACATAACAATTAATCAAAGTTGCTCCTTTTTATTAAATGTTTATCATATTTCCCATATTCCAAATTGGCATAAATATTGCTAATACTATCCATAAAATCAATCCCATAATAGTAACTAAAAAAATTGGTTGTATCAGCGATATTAAAAAACTCATTTTGTCATCAAATCTATTTTTATAAATCTTTTTTATTTCATCTATCGTAATAACTAAAGAGTTTGAAATCTCCCCAGTATTTATCAGATTTAAAACTATATCATCAAAAAGTTTCGTTTTTGAAAAAGAGTTATTAATACTTTTTCCATTTTGCAATAAATTGTCAATAATATATATTTTATCTAATAGATATTTGTTTTTTAATAAAAGTTTAGAAGAAATAAAAGCTTTATGAAATTCGTAGTTTGATTTTAACATTATATCAATAAGTAAAAAAAACTTATAAAGTTGCATATTTAGATAAATGTCTTTAAATAAAACAATCTTTCTAATCATAAATTTATCAATAAAATATTCAAATTTAGGATTTTGTTTATAAAAATAAATTATGAGAATTATAAAAAAACTAAAAAAACAAAAGAAATAAAAAGAGTAATTTACAAAAAAGTTTTCGAATATTAATAAAATTTTTGTAGCAAGTGGTAACTCATCTTTTACTTGAAAAAATATAGTTTTAAATTTTGGAATAACGAAAGTAAATATTGTAACAATTGATAAAAAAAATGTAATAAACAAAAAAATTGGATAAGAAATAGCTTTGTAAAAACTCTTTTTTAACTCAGAACTTTCTATCAAAAGTTTGCTCAAAGCATTTATATTCAAAGTGATATTTCCACTATTTTGGCAGTTTATTAAAAAACTTATAACTAAATGGTTTATATTAAACTCTTTTAAATTTTCATCAATTGCTTTTCCATTTGAAAATGACTCTTTTATTATTTGCAACAATTTTACAATATCTTTATCTTTTCTATTTTTTATCAAAATATCAAGAGCATCAGAAAAATTTATATTTGATTGAAGCATCAAATTTAGTTCATAAAAAAGTAGATTTATTTTTTTATTATCAATTTTAATTTTCCTTTTAAAATCTATTTTAAAACTCTCTTTTTCTTCTTTTATCTCTAAAATATTTTGAGGCAAATTCTCATTTGCCAAATCTGAAGTTTTTAGTATCATCTCTTCAATTTTTTCATCTTTTTGATATTTTATTTTATATTTTTTCATTTTAGTAAGTAACCACCTTATAAATTTCTTCGATTGAGGTTAAATTTTGATTTACTTTTAATTTTCCATCATCCAATAAAGTTTGATAATCTATAGCTTTTAAATACTCTTTAAATTCATTTATATCAGCTTTTTTAAATATCAAAGATGAAATCTTCTCATCAACTTTTAAAATTTCTGCAATACTTGACCTATCATAATATTTTGTATAATTACATTTTTCACAACCATTTGCACTACAAAATTTACAATAGTTTAAAACTAACCTTTGAGCCATTATAAGTTTTAAAGTAGTTGAAATCAAAAATGGATCTGCTTGTAAATCAATAAGTCTAGTTATAGTTTCAACTGCACTATTACTGTGAATACTTGCTAATACTAAATGACCAGTTAGTGAAGCTTGTAAAGCAATGTCAAGTGAAAATCTATCTCTTATTTCTCCTATAAATATTATATCGGGGTCTTGTCTTAATATATTTTTTAAAACAACTTCAAAACTAAGCCCAATTTTTGGATTTATTGGAACTTGATTTATACTTTCTATTTTATATTCAACTGGGTCTTCAACAGTAATTATCTTCTTGTCTTCACAATTTAACTCTTTTAAAATTGAATATAAAGTTGTCGTTTTTCCACTTCCTGTTGGACCACTTATTAAAATCAAACCTTGAGTTAATTTTAAACTTTGTTTTAATTTATGTAACAAACCTTCAGTTAAACCTAAAGTTAAAAGATTTTTATCTATATTTTTATTATCTAAAATTCGTAAAACTATTGATTCGGCTTCAAGTGTCGGCATCGTTGAAACTCTAAAATCATACTTTTTATCTTCGATATTTAAAGAATAGCGTCCATCTTGAGGAAGCCTTATTTGTGTCATATCTAAATTTGAAATTAGTTTAATATATGAAGAAATAGATTTAAAAAATTCTTTTTCAAAGGTAAAAAATATCTTTAATCTACCATCAACTCTAAATTTAAATAAAACTAAGTTTTTATACATTTCAATATGAATATCACTCGTTCTTAAATATATTGAAAATAAAGTTAATTCATTTAAAAACTCTTCAATATATTTTTCATCAGTTTTTTGGAAAATCGATTTTGAAGCTATTTTATAAAGATATATTTTTTTATCTAAATTACTTAATAAAAATAAGATATTAAGCTCATCCACTTCAACAAAACTTATAAGTTTTGAAAATTTTTCTTTTATATTAGATAAATCTGAATTTTTACAAACAGCCACTTTTAAAGAGATACTATCTTCATTAATAGGCACGATTTTGTTACAAACAAAATACTCTTTATCATACTTTTCAAACAAAGAAAAATCAATTAAAATTTTTAAAATATTCTCCATGATCTACTTCCAATTTTATTTTTTCAGTTTCATTTTCCAAAATTACAAAATACATTTGTAATTCGACTAGTTTATAACCATCTATCTCTTCATCTTGCTCAATCCAATTTCCATTTATTAAAGCATATTTATCAATAATTGCATTTATTTCAAACTTTTTATTTTCTATTATTTCTTTTTCTTTAGAAATTTTGTTTAGAACATCTTCAACTTTTAATTCGAGTTCATTTTCATTTTTTAATTGCTTGAAATAAAACTTTTCAAAACTAATTTTTAAATCAAAAAAGTAGTAACCATTTTCATCTTTTTTATATAAAACCAGATTTTGCACTTTAGAAAAATTATTTAAATTTTCTATTTGTTTTAAATAGTTTTCTAATGCAATTATTTTTGATTTTCCTTTTAAAAAAATTGATTCTTTATCTTTTTCATTTGTTAAAATAGTTATATGATTTTTATTCGCTAAATTTTCTAAAGAACTTAAAACTTCGAGATATGAACCTTCAAATTTTTTATTTGAAATTTCATCAAAACTATTTTTTGTAGAAATCATCTCTTCTTGTTTCTCTTCAAAAGTATAAAAAGAAATAAGCAATAATAGTAATAAAGGAATTAAATAAAGCTCGATTTTTGTTTTTATTTGGCTATTTATAAATTTATCATTCAAAGATTTTAGCATCAATAACAGCCTCATAAAGATTTGAATTTTCCAAAAGATTTATAGATGAAAAAGTTATATTTTTATTGTTTTTTTCTAAAAATTGATATAAATCCTCTTTTTTACTTGAAGTTAAAATAAGCTTCAATCTATTTTGTTTAAACTCTAAAGATTGTAAATCTAAACTATTTGTATTTATATCTTGAATAATCAAATCAAGTTTTTCTTGAAAACTTTGAAATTCATATTTATGTTTTAAAATATCAATAGTTATCTCTTCTTTATTTTCTATTTGTTCAATTTTTTCTTCATTTGAAAAGATAAAAAATGAAAAAATCAATATGACAATTAGATATAAAACAAAAAAAATAAAACCATAATCTTGATTCAAATTTAAAAAAGATAAATTTTGTTTTATATTTTTTTCTAAATAACTATTTTTTAGTTTTTCAATTTCATTTTTATCAATTTGTTTAAAATTATCTATATTTATTTGAAGTTTTTTATTTAGAAACTCGATGAGTTCATCTTTTTGTATAATTTGATTTAGCTTTTGATAATAGTAAATTTTAGAATTTTTATATAAACAAAAAAAATCTTCACTCAAATATAAATCAACTTTTCCAAACTCTTCTTCATTTTCATAAAATTGTTCAAAAACTTGAAATTCAAAAAAATCATACTTTTCATTTAAGATAAAAATTTGATATTTTTTTAGTTCTTTTATATAAATTAGAAAAGTTTTATCATTGTTATTTGTAGTTATATTTTTTAGTTTAAAATTTGTAAAAATAAAGTTTTTTAGGTTTTTGTTATCAATTTTCTCAGAGACTTCAATCTCAAGTAAAGTTAATTTTTCTTGTGGGAGAATATTCTTCATTTAAAGCCTCATTTTTAACTTTAATAATTATTATCAAAGTATATAAAAATGTGGCTTAATTTTGAAGTTTTATTATAAGTTTACGTCATATCCTAGAGCTTTTAATCCCTCTTTATCTTTTGTCCAACCTTTTTTAATTGAAACAAAAAGTTCTAAAAAGCATTTTTTACCAGTAAGTTTTTCTATTTTCATTCTAGCATCTCTTCCAATTCGCTTGATTGCAGTTGCACCTTTTCCTATAATCATACCTTTTTGAGTATCTTTTTGTACAATTATCGTAGCTTTTATAACATCTACATTTGGTTTTTCTTCTACTTTATTTACAATAACATCTGCTTCATAAGGAATTTCATCACTAATATTTTCAAAAATTGATTCTCTTATAAACTCTTTGAAAATATCTCTTAAATGCTCAGTTGTCATAATCTCTGGGTCATATAAATATGGATGTTCTGGTAAATATTTTACAACTTCACCTAAAATATCAGCTTTTTTTGTAGCTTTTTTAATAGATACAGGAATAATAGCCTCATATTTATCATTGTATTTTTCATACTCTTTTAACTTCAACATAAGTTCATCTGCACTTACAAAATCTATTTTTGTAAGAAGTAAGATATGTTTTACATTTTTTTTATTTTTTTCTAAAAAGTCTTCATAATAACTTATTTTGTCAGTAACTGGTGCAAGATATAAAATCAAATCACAATCACCCATAGCTTTTAGTGCTTCATCTAACATAAACTGATTTAAAAGTTTTTCTGTTTCATGAATCCCTGGTGTGTCTATAAAGATAACTTGGTCATCTTCATGCATAACTATTATGTTTGATCTTTTTCTTGTAGCATTTGCCTTGTGTGAAACCATCGCTATTTTTTCACCAACAAGCCAATTTAGAAGAGAACTTTTACCTGCATTTGGTCGTCCTACAACTGAAACATATCCGCATTTTGTCATTATTTGCCTTTTATATAATAAATAACCGTAATAGTAACATAATTTTTATAAGGCTTTATCTTCTTGCTCTATTTATCAATGTTTATCTAAATCTATTTTTTCATATAAATGTCCCATTAATTCAAAATAAATTTTTTTATTTTGAATATCTCCTAAACCATTATCTAAAAAATATTTTCTAACTTCTTCAAATTGTTTACTCGTGATTGGTAATATATTTATAAATTTATCACCAGAATAAACTAATATTGAATCAAACAATCTATATTTATACTCTTTATCTTTCATTTTGTGAAAAAAATATTTTACAAATAAAATAAATAAATGAAAAAGAGGTATAACCAATAAAATATTATAAAGTTCTTGACTTATTACTATCACAAATATTAATAAATACATAAAAAATAATCTTAATTCATTTAGTTTTTGACTTTTATGATAAATATTATTAAAAGTTTTTTTTATTTCTGTAATTTCAGAAATTTTAATCTCTTCTATAATCTTATTTTCGTGTATAAATTTAATGCTATCTCTTGTTAAAATAACTTTTCGTTTTCCTTTAGATTTTAAATATGTACTTAAAAAAGGATACATACATAAAGGAATAATAATTACAATATTACGAAATAATGAATCTTTGCTAAGTCCACCTGAATTAAACCAAAATATATAAATTAATATAGGAATTAACATCGCCATAACAATAAAATAAAGTATTATAATCCTTAATTTCAATTGGATTTTTATCATAATCTATTTTTTGTTTTTCTATCATTATTTTTTACCTTCTTCTAAAATTCAAACTCTTTAATAAATCGCTTTTAGTGATAATCTCATTATCATTTAAATCAGCAATAGTTCGTGCTACTTTTAAGACTTTATTTATACTTCTAAATGACAAACTATAATTTAGCCTTGCTTTTTCTAAAACTTCACTACTATCAGCATCTAAAAGACAATATTTTTTTATATCTTCATCACTTAGTTTTCCATTTAACTCTTTTTGTCCCCTACTTTTTTGTTTGATAAAAGCTTTTATTACATTTTGATGAAGTTCAGCTGAACTTACAATATTTTTATTGTCACTAAAACTATCATTCATTACTAAATACAAGTCAATTCTATCTAAAAATGGTTCACTAAGACGATTTTTATATCTTTGTATCTCTACTTCACTACATCTACACTCTTTTACACTTGAAAGAAGGTTACCGCAAGGGCAAGGATTTAAAGCTGCAACAAAGATAAATTTTGTTTCATAAAGCACTTTACTATTTACTCTTGAAATTAATATTTTATTATCTTCAAGTGGTTCTCTAAGTGCTTCTAAAATATTATTTGGAAAATGTGGCAACTCATCGAAAAATAAAACGCCATTGTTACTAAGTGCAACTTCGCCCATTTTTGAGTTTGTTCCACCCAATATTGATGATTTTGTTGCCGTATGATGAGGATTTCTAAAAGCTCTTATTGGTGAAAAATCTATATCTTTAAAATCAAGTGCTTGAAGTTTTGCTTTTTCTAAAATCTCTTCAAGGCCCATAGGAGATAAAATATATTGTAATCTTTTTGATATCATAGATTTACCACAACCAGGACTTCCTTCCATAATAAAATTGTGGTTTCCAGCTGCACAAATCATAGCTGCATATTTAGCCATATCTTGTCCTAAAACATCACTAAAATCTTCTATATACTTTGTGTCATAAAAATACTTTTCACCATTTATTTCTAAAGTTTTATATAAAGGAAACTCTTTTTTATATAAATATTCATCTTTTAAATTTGATTTTAGAAATTCTATTGCACTATTTAAGTCTTTTACCACATATATATCAATATTTGGAATATTGGCAAGTTTTTTTGCACTATTTTCGCAAACTACAACTTTATTGATTAGTTTTTGTTTTACTAAAGATAGCACCATTGGAAAAATAAGATTTGTATCTTTTATCTTTCCATCAAGAGATAACTCTCCAAAAAAATAAAAATCATCAAAGTTAATTTTCTTATCATCATAAAAAGCTATTTGCAAAGCAATGGCTAAATCAAAATGCGAACCTTTTTTGTTTAGTTCAGTTGGCGATAAATTTATAGTGATTTTTAGTGGTGGAAATTTAAAATCATTTACCAATAAAGCTGATTTAACTCTATCTCTTGATTCACTAATGCTTGTACTTATCATACCTACAATTGTAAAGCTTGGAAGTCCTCTTGTAAAAGTTGACTCAACATCAATACTAACAGCATCAAGTGTATCCATAGAAGCAGATTTTATAATTTTCATTTTATTCTTCTTTCATAAATAATTATCTAAAGTTTTTATCTAAGGCAAATGATTATAAAAATAATTTAAAAATTTATGATATAATTTATTTGCTTTGCAAAACTCATTTTTTATACATAAGGAAATAAATATGTCAACAAGTAAAAAATTACTCATTAATCTATTTTTTAATGTAATAAGTTTGATTCTTATTATATTTATTTCTTTTTATATTGCAAATAAAAATATAGACCTTTTAATAAAAAAAGATTTAGAAACTATTGGTTTATCAATAGACAATTTAATCTCAATTTTTGAAGAAAATGATTCAAAAGCTTGGGAAAATAATAAATTTAAAGAAGCAATTAAAAAAATAAAAATTGGAAAAAGTGGATATGTATATTTTGTTGACGAAAAAGGAACAATTACTATTCATCCAACAATTGAAGGTAAGAATCTAGCAAATGAAGATTTTATAAAAAAGATAATTTCAGATAAAAATAGTGGCATAATTGAATATTATACAGATGTAACGAAGCAAGATAAAATAATTTTTTATAAATATATTCCAAAGTGGAATATGTGGTTAGTTCCAGGAATTAATAAAGCTGATTATGTAAAAAATATATATTCTGAATTTTTTTATAACATTATTCTCTTAGGAATTTTATTAGTATTTGTACAAATTATTCTTTATTTTATCATAGCAAGAGATATAACAAAAAATATCGATAAATTTATTACTTATTTTAAAGAGTTTTTAGATTTTATAACATATAAACAAAATCAAATTGAAAAAGTTGAAATTGTAGGCAATAATGAATTCTCAGAAATGACTCATCAAATAAATCTTGTTATTGATAAGTTTGATCGTAGATTTAAAGATGATATGAAAGTTATTGGAGAAAGTGTTTTAGTATTTGATAAACTAAAAAAAGGAACATACAGTATTAGAATAAGATCAAATACTACAAATCCAATGATTAATACGCTTAAAGTTACAATAAATGAAACAATAGACTATTTAGAAAAATATATGAGAGAAATAGAAAAAATATTACTTTCTTATACAAGTAATGACTATAAAAATAGAATAAATATCTCTAAAGATATAGCAAATCCGTCAAGACTCTTAAAAGTTATGGAAAGTGTTAATACATTAGGAGAAACTCTAGGAAATCTTGCTAAACAGAATTTATCGAATGGTGAGCAATTAGAAAATAATTCAACAATTATGAAATCTTCTATGCAAAAACTTGCACAAAAAACAAATGAACAATCTGCAAGTTTAGAACAAACAGCAACAGCTGTAGAACAAATATCATCTATTACACGAAATAATACTCAAAATGCTCAAAAAATGTCATCTTTAGGTGAAACTGTAAAATCAGCTGCTCAGACTGGTTATAATTTAGCAGATAAAACTACTTTTTCAATGGATGAAATAAATGAAAAAGTATCAGCAATAAATGAAGCTATAAGTATAATTGACCAAATAGCATTTCAAACAAATATTCTTTCACTTAATGCTGCCGTTGAAGCAGCAACCGCTGGAGAAGCTGGAAAAGGTTTTGCTGTTGTTGCACAAGAGGTACGAAATCTTGCAAATAAAAGTTCAGAAGCTGCAAATGAAATTAAAGTATTAGTTGAATCTGCAACTTTAAAAGCAAATGAAGGAAAAGTTATTGCTCAGGAGATGCAAGATGGATATAAAAGTCTTCATTCTCATATTACTGAAACATTAAGTATTATAGAAGATGTAAGTATTGCAGCAAAAGAACAAATGAAAGGAATAGAACAAGTTAGTGATACGATTGTAACTTTGAATAAAATAACCAAAGAAAATGAAAGTGAAACTATCCAAATTACATCTATTGCAGCAGAAGTTTCAGAAATGGCTTATGAAGTTGTAGAAGATGCTAAAAATAAAAAATTTTAATAAAAGGATAATCAAATGAACGAAAAAGAAATAGTATTAGATGATTATGCATTTTTAGTTAGTGAAACGGATGAAAAAGGAAACATACTTTTTGCAAATAGTCATTTTTGTAAAATTGCAGAATATGAAATAGATGAATTAATAGGAAAACCTCACAGCATAATAAGACATCCTGATATGCCAAAAATTGCTTTTAAATCTTTATGGGATACTATAAAAAAAGATAATATTTGGACAGGATATGTAAAAAACACTACAAAATCTGGTGGATATTATTGGGTTTTTGCAACTGTTTATCCATTTTTAGCTTCTGATGGCTCAAATAGTTATTTATCATGTAGAAGAAAAGCCTCAATTGAAGAGATTCAAAAAGCTGAAGAATTATATAAGATATGGAAAGAAGAAGAGAATAAATAAGCTTCTATTTTTCTCTACTCATTTTTAATCTTTAAAAGCTATAATACTCAAAAATTATAGGAAATATTTTATGTCATCACTTATGAATTGCCCAGAATGTAATCATAAAATTTTATCAAGATTGGGGACAATTTGCCCAAACTGTGGTTACACTGTTGGATATTTTAATGGTACTTCAAAAAGAAAAGAATATGGTAAATTTTTCGCTTTAACTGTTTTTATACCATTTATATCTTTTATTACTATTCTTTTTGCCCAATTAAATAAATACACTATGATAGTTGGAATTGCAGTATTTTTCTACTTAGCTATAAAATCTTCACCTTTTTTATTTAAAAGTATTTTTTTTACAAAGTTTGAAAAGATATTTTTTTGGATTGTTTGGACTGTATTAAATAGTCTTATTCTAATTACGATTATAAATATTTTAAGAAAAGGGTTTTAAGAGATTAATTTTTATCTTTTAATCTCTTTTTCCACTCTTTTTCAAATTTTTTTCTTTTTATGATAGATAGATTTTCAATAAATAAATGTCCAGATAAATGTTCCATTTCATGTTGCCAAGCAACAGCTAAAAAACCTTCACTTTCCATAGTTTGTTTTTCACCAAATCTATTAAAATATTCAACTATAATATGTTCTGCTCGTGTAACATCTTCACTAAACCCTGGTACACTCAAACAACCTTCTGTAAATACTTGAGTTCCATCTTTATGCGTAATAACTGGATTTATAGCTTCTATTAAATCATTTTTATCTTGAATATCTTCTTCATTTGGAAGATTTATTACTAAAACATTTAAAGGAACTGCTACTTGAATAGCTGCTAAACCAACACCATTTTGAGCTATCATAGTTTCATACATATCATCTAAAAGAGTGTGAAGTTCACTATCGAACTTTTCCACATCTTTTGATTTTAATCGAAGTAATTTATTTGGATAAGTTATAACTTCTCTAACCATAATATTTCTTATTTATGTTTTGTTATAACTTCATCAATCAACCCATAAGAGCAAGCTTCTTCTGCACTCATAAAGTTATCTCTATCTGTATCTTTTTCAATTGTTGCAAAATCTTGACCAGTTTGAGAAGCTAAAATACCATTTAATGTATCTTTTAATCTTTGGATCTCTTTTGCTTGAATTTGAATATCAGTAGCTTGTCCTCTAGCTCCACCTAATGGTTGGTGAATCATAATTCTAGAATTTGGTAAAGAGTATCTTTTACCTTTAGCTCCACTACTTAATAAAAATGCTCCCATAGATGCAGCTTGTCCAATACAAATAGTACAAACATCTGGTTTTATATAATTCATAGTATCAAATATAGACATACCACTAGTAACCACACCACCTGGAGAGTTGATATATAAATAGATATCTTTATCTGGATCTTCAGCTTCAAGGAAAAGTAACTGAGCTACAACTGTTGAAGCAACAGCATCATTTATCTCTCCACTTAACATAATAATTCTATCTTTAAGAAGTCTTGAATAAATATCGTAACTTCTTTCACCTCTACCCGTTTTTTCAACTACATATGGTATATAACTCATAAAAAATCCTATAATTATTTTCCTAATTTTTCGTCTAATAATTTAGAGATAACTTTCTCTTCAATCATAGACATTTTAATTGCAGGTAAATATCCAGCTTGTTGATATTGTTTTATAACATCTTGTGGATTTTGTCCCATTTGCATTGCTTCAAAATATAATACTTGAGTAACTTCTTGATCACTTACTTGTACATTTTCAGCTTTAGCTAAAGCATCAATAATAAATGTAGCTTTTACAGAATTTACTGCATCTTCTTTTAATTCATTTCTGATATCTTCAACTTTATTAGCATTCTCTTTTAATTCATTGATTTCTTCTTCAGTCATTGTTCTAATTTTGTTATTTAAAGCATAATTGATTTCTTGTTCAATCACTGATGTTGGTAATGCAAAGTTGATTTTTTCAACTAATGTTTCTAAGAATACAGGTTTTAATTCATCTCTATAATATTTAGCTTTATCTTCAGCTAACATTTGCTCTTTTACTCTATCTCTTAAAGTATCAATTGTTACATCTTTTTGACCTGGTAACATTTTTTGTGCAAATTCATCATTTAACTCAGGTTTTGCTCTCTCTTGAATTTCATGTAAAGTTACTTTGAATACTGCTTCTTTTCCAGCTAAATCTTTTGCTTGATAACTTTCTGGGAATTTTACAGTAATATCTTTTTGCTCTTCATATTTCATTCCAATAACTTGTTCTTCAAATCCTGGAATAAATGAACCTGAACCGATTTGTAATGGATATTTTTCAGCTTTTCCACCGTCAAATGCAACACCATCAACAAAACCTTCAAAATCAATCACAGCAAAATCACCATCTTTTACAGCTCTTTTTCTAGCAATTTTTTCTAATGGTGCAGATGATTGAGCAATTTCAGTTAATCTGTCATCAATTTTTTTAATATCAATTTCAATAGCTTTAACTGCAGGAACTAATGATTTATAATCTCCTAAATCAATATTTGGTTTGCAAGCAACTGATAATTCAACTTCGATATCTCCGTTGTCTTTTTTATCAAATTTAGTAACACTTGGTTCACCAATTAAGTCTGAATTTTTAATATCTAATAGTTTTAGACCATCAGCTAAAATTTTTCTAATTCCATCAGCTTCAGCGTCTTCTCTTAATTTATCAGCATATCTTTGTTTAACAACTGCAACAGGAACCTTACCTTTTCTAAATCCTTGAACATTCATAGTTTTAGCAGCTTGTTTTGCTACTTTTTCTAAATTATTTTCAATACTGTCTTTTGTAAGCGTAGCTGTTATAACTGCATTTGCTTCATCAACTCTGTTTGCGTTAAATTCCATTAAATTTACTCCGATTATAATAATTTTAGCCAATATGATAGCTAAAATTTGCTAAGGCTTAACTAAAGACAAAACTAAGCAATTTTTTGGCAAAAAAAAATGGAACTTTTCAAAGTTCCATTTTAAACATTTACTATATTTAACAATTAGTAATCTTTAGTTTTTCTCATTTGTAAAAGTTCTCTTTGTACAGAAATATTTATATCTTCATTCGCTTCAAAATTTAAAGAATAGTTTCTTCCATCATAATCAACTGAATTTAAAATAATTTTCATAGCTTCAAGTCTTGCTAAATGTTTATCATCACTTCTTACAATGTGCCAAGGTGCACTTCTTGAAGTAGTTCGTCTAAGCATTTCATATTTTTTTTCAGAAAACTCATCCCATAAATCTTGAGCTTGCATATCAACTTCTGAAAATTTCCAATGTCTTAATGGATCATGAATTCTTCTATCAAATCTTCTTTTTTGTTCTTCTTTTGAAACTGAAAAATAAAGTTTTATTAAAATCATTCCTTGCCTTACTAAATCTTGTTCAAAATTTACAATATCTTCCATAAAAATTTCATGCTCTTCGGGAGTACAAAATCCAAAAATTGGTTCAACCATAGCGCGGTTATACCAACTTCTATCAAATAAAACTATTTCCCCACCTGTTGGAAAATGAGTAATGTATCTTTGCAAGAACCATTGATTTTTTTGAGTTTCTGTTGGTTTACCAAGAGCAACTACACGATAGTGTTTGTTATTCATATATCTTGTAATTCTTCTTATTGCACCACCTTTTCCAGAAGCATCTCTTCCTTCAAAGATAATAATCATCCTTTTATTCACTTTTTCAAGCCAATCTTGAAGTTTGATTAATTCGATTTGATAAGGTTTTAAAGCTTGTAAATCATAAATTTTTTGAATACCTTCACTTAAAGTATGAGTATCTAAATTTTTATAATCACCTAAAATTGATTTCAAATATTTATTTTCTTCTTGTAACTTTTTTATAGTTTCATTTTCTTTGAGATCTTTTTTAGGAGTGATATTTTCATCTTTTATTTTTACAATTGACTTTTCTTGAACATTTTTTATAACTGAATTTTTAAAATCTTCAAGTAAAGAAGAAGCAATTTTTAAAGTTAATTTATCTTTTTTTGAAAAACCAAGAACTTTAACATATCTTTTTTTATCATATTGAAATCGTGCAATATATTTTTTACCAAATTCTGGATGTTCTTCCTTTGAAATATACAAACCACTATAATCTGTTCTTTCAAATTCATTTAAATTCATCTAATTATCCTCTTTTTTCTTTGAAAATTTATTATCTTGTTCCATATTTGTAATTTCATTTTTTCCATGAATTAAAATATCTTTATCAGTTTTAAAAATATCTTTATCTTTCGATTTATTCTCATACTCAAGATTAGCAAGAATATGTCTTATACAATTCAATCTTGCTTTTTTCTTATTATCGCTTCTTATTACCATCCATGGAGCAATTTCAGTATTTGATGCCATTAACATAGAAAACTTTGCAATCGTATATTTTTCCCATAAATTTTGTGATTCTTTATCAACTGGTGATAGTTTATATTGTTTTAGTGGATCAATTTCTCTTTTTTTAAATCTTCTTAGTTGTTCTTTTTTAGAAACTGAAAAATAGAATTTAAATAAAATAATCCCCGATTTTACTAACATCTGTTCAAATTCAGGAACTTCTCTTAAAAATTCGTGATGTTCTTCGTGAGTACAAAATCCCATAACAGGCTCAACTCCAGCTCGGTTATACCAACTTCTATCAAAAAGTACAATTTCTCCTGCACTTGGTAAATGTTTTGTATATCGTTGAAAATACCATTGTGTTCTTTCTTGTTCTGTTGGTTTTTCTAAAGCAACAATTCTTGCACCTCTTGGATTCAAATGCTCAGTTATTCTTTTTATAGTTCCACCTTTTCCAGCAGCATCTCTTCCTTCAAAAATCATCAAAATTTTTAAACCTTGGGCTTTTACATGGTTTTGAAGTTTTAAAAGCTCAATTTGAAGTTTTGTAAGTTGTTCTTCATATTCTAAAGTCTCTTTTTTTACCCAAATCTGAACTTTCTTTTCTGTTCCTTCATCGTCAAGTTTTTCTTTAAATTTAGCTTTTGACTCTTTTCTAATTACTTTTTTATCTTTGTAATTTTCTTTTATAGACTCTTTTGTTTCACCTATTTCAATCTCTAAATCTTCAACTCTCTCTTTTTCCATCTAAAACTCCCAAATTTTTTCTACGATAACCTCATTTTGTAATCATTATATCCAAAGTTTTTTACTATTTTATAAGAATTTTCTTTATTTTTTATAACTATTGATGGTAATTTTATACCATTAAATGTTGTAGTTTTTACCATTGTATAGTGAATCATATCTTCTAAAATAATTTTGTCACCAACTTTTAATGGCTCATCAAAAGAGTAATCTCCTATGATATCACCTGATAAACAAGTATTTCCACCAAATCTATATGTATATGGTTTTTCATTAGCAAGTCCACTATTTCTAATCATAGCTCTATAAGGCATAGCTAAAGTATCAGGCATATGAGCTTCTGCACTTGTATCTAAAATTGCTAAATCCATACCATTGTGAATAATATCTAAAACAGTTGCTACTAAATAACCCGTCTGCCAACCAATAGCCTCACCTGGTTCCATATAAACTTTTAGATGTGGATATCTTGATTTAAAATCTTTTAAAAGTTTTATTAATCCTTCAACATCATAATCAGCTCTTGTTATGTGATGTCCACCACCAAAATTTACCCATTTTAATCTATCAAAATATTGACTAAAGTTTTTCTCAAAAGCTTTTAATGCTCCTTCAAGTGCATCAACATTTTGTTCACAAAGTGCATGAAAATGAAAACCATCTAAAAATTCAAGCAAAGATTCGTCAAAATTTGCTTTTGTAGTTCCCATTCTTGAATATGGTGCACAAGGATTATATAAATCAACTTCAACTGATGAGTATTCAGGATTTAATCTAATACCTAATGATACTTTTCCAAAAGCTTTATCTTTAAATCTTTTTAGTTGACTAAAAGAGTTAAAAACAAGATGATTTGAAATAGCAACTATTTCATCTATTTCTTCATCTTTAAAAGCTGGGCTATAAGTATGAACCTCTTTACCAAACTCCTCTTTTGCTAAAATAGCTTCATGAAGTCCAGATGCACAACAACCTTTAAGATATTTTTTACATAAATCAAAAGTTGAATGCATAGCAAAACCTTTTAAAGCTAAAAGAATACTAATATCAGCTTCATCTTGAACTCTTTTTAAAAGTTTTAAATTCTTTTCAAGTAACTCTTCTTCGCATACATATGCTGGACTTGGAAGTTTTTCAAAACTATCAACTACTTCATAATTTTTATTCATAATTTATTTCGCATCTAACTCTAAAATTTTCCAAGGTAATCCTTGTGTCATTAACTCATCCATAAATGGTTTTGCATCAAATTCTTCTATATTAAATACACCAGTATTTTTCCAAATACCTTTGTAAAGTAATTTAGAACCAATCATTGCAGGAACTCCAGTTGTATAACTAACTGCTTGTGCTCCAGTTTCTTTATAACACTCCTGGTGGTCACAAACATTATAAATATAAACTTTTCTTGGTTTTCCATCTTTAATACCTTCAATGATACAACCAATATTTGTTTTACCAACTGTTCTTGGTCCCAAGCTTGCAGGATCTGGTAAAAGAGTAGTTAAAAATTCAATAGGAGTAATCATTATACCTTTGTGTTCAACTGGCTCAATTCCTAACATTCCAACATTTTGTAAACAATTCATGTGTTGAATATAACTATCTCCAAAAGTCATAAAAAATCTAATTCTTTTTAAACCTTTGATATTTTTTGATAAAGATTCTAACTCTTCATGATATAGTAAATAAGATGGTTTAACACCAACTTCTGGATAATCATGGTCAACTCTAATTTCTAAAGGAGTTGTTTCAATCCATTGACCATTTTCCCAATATCTACCATTTGCAGATACTTCTCTTAAGTTAATTTCTGGATTAAAGTTTGTTGCAAATTTATAACCATGGTCACCTGCATTACAATCCATAATATCTATATAGTGAATCTCATCAAATAAATTTTGTTGAGCATATGCACAAAATACTCCAGTTACACCTGGGTCAAAACCTGAACCTAAAAGTCCCATAATTCCAGCTTCTTTAAATTGATTATCTCTTGCCCATTGAAGTTTGTATTCAAATTTTGCTTCATCTGGATGTTCATAATTTGCAGTATCTACATAATCAACTTTACATTTTGTACAAGCATCCATAATTGTTAAATCTTGATAAGGTAATGCTACGTTTAATACTAATTTTGGGTTTACTTTTTCAATTAATTTTACTAATTCATCAACACTATCAGCATTAACGCTAGCTACATCAATTTGTACACCTTGATTTTTTAAAATATCAGCGGCAATTGCTTCACATTTTGAAACTGTTCTAGAAGCTAATGTTATTTTTTCAAAAGTGTCAATATTCATTGCACATTTAACAGTGGCTACTCTACTAACACCGCCTGCACCGATAATTAAAATACCTTTTTTACTCATTTTATTCACTCCAAATTGTTTTTATAGTAAAGATTATACTATGTTTATATTAAAAGAATCGATGAATACGAGAGCAATTTATTGTTTGATAACCATTTGATTACAAGATTAACATAGTTTTAATATTATTTATGTAAAATTCGATTTTAATTGGGGATGACTTGGTATCGATTAGAGCAGTGAGTATTAGTTGCATGTCGGCCTGAACATGCCGTTACGCGGTTCATTTTTTTTAGACGCAAACAATACAAATTACGCTCCAGCTTACGCAAAAGCTGCGTAAGTTTAACAACTTACTGACTCGCCTAACGGCTTGAGTCTTCGGAGGCTAGCACTACAGATTCTATCTATGTAGATAATTGCTGGTTCACCCTAGATAGATTATTTTTGAGGGATTGATTGGACTTCAAAAAGAAATTCTAAATCTTAGCTTTATGATTGCTTTTGGAAGTTGAGCTGTCATGAAGTGAAATTTTTCAACTTTGCTAAGCATGTAGACGCTTTTATGAGCTGTTTTAAGACTGCGGTTCGATCCCGCACATCTCCACCAATTAAATTACAACTTTTTAATAAATCTTTTTTCTATTTCTATATCACTTAAATTTGTATTATTTTCATCTAAGAAACCAAAGAAATATTTTTCATCTTTATATAAAACTTCAATTATCAAAATATTATCTTCTTTATGATTTTCTACAAATCTTTCTATTGCATTTATTGCTTCATTTTTCCAATATTTTTCGATTTCTGCATTATTTCCTGCATCAAAAAACATACAATCTTCACACATAGAAAATAGATAATTTCCTGCACCTTCATAAATTTCAAATGAATTATCATCATTATCCAATTTTTCATTTGTAAAAGGACAAAAAAGAGCAAATCTTCCACCTAAATTTTGTGTATTTATTTCAATTTTTTTCATACTCATTCCTTACTTATTTTAATACGACTTTTATATCATCCATACTTTTAAAATCTATAAATTCATTTAATAACCCTACAAGTTCGACAACTTCACTATTTTTCATTCTTATACAACCGCTTGATTCATAACTTCCGATTGTTTTTTCATTGATTGTTCCATGTATTCTAAAAGTCTCTTTTCCATCAACTTTATGAGTTAAATTTATTTTTGCACTTCCCATATAGTTTAGTTTATCACCTGCTTTTACAACTTTTGGTAAATCAATACCTCTTTTTTTGAAGCTTTGTATTGTATCAACAGTTGGATACCAAACAGGATTTAGTGTAATTGAAGTTATTTGTCCAACTCCTAAAGGTTTTTTAATATCTTTTTTTGCTGTTGAAACTTTATATGTTTTTAGATTTTCAATTTTTTTATCAAATTTTGCATTTACTTTCATCAAATTTTTTGAAGAATCAACTTCGATTATTAAACTATCATAAGCTCCCATAGGTGATAATAAATTATCCACTTTTTTAAAAGTAGAAAGTTTTGGAGTATATCTAGTTATATCTTTTGTTCCAATAACTGAAAAATCTTCAAAGAATTTTTCTTCATCAAAAGAGATTTTTTTTAAATTTATTTGTTCTTTTAGATAATTTGAAGTTTTTATCAAAAACTCTTTTACTTCAAAAACTGAATCTTTTTCATTATTTGCATACAAATAACTAGAAAAAACAATAAAAAATAGAAAAATATTTTTTATCATTCTGTTGCTTCGTGAATTGATTTCTTTACAGAATGATAAACATCATTTGAAGTATCTTTTGTAGCTTCCCAAGCTCTATTGCTATCTTGTTTTATTCCAGTCCAAGTTGCACAACCTTGAAAAAAAACTATAAGAATAGTTAATAACATAAATTTTATCATTGCTTAACTCTCTTTTTAAATGAAATTATACTTGTATTTATAACATTTTTTAAAATAGAAAGAAATTAAGGATTTTAGGCATTTCATTAATTGGATTTTGGTACAATTGCCAAAAAAATTAGGATTATTATGAGTGAACAAATAGAAACAACATTGAGCCATATTTCAAAATTTGCACCTTTTGAGGATATTTATGGAGCATCACATTTTCCTATATATAATACGGGAACTTTTGATTTAAAAAAGCAAAAAGGTGAAAAAATCTATGATTATACAAGAAGTGACAATCCTACGAGAGAAACTTTAGAAAATCTTTTTACTTATGTTGAAAAAGGTGCTGGTTGCGTTTGTACACATACAGGAATTGCAGCTGTTTCACTTCTATTTGAAACTGTTCTAAAAGCAAATGCTTCTGTTTTAGTAGAAGCTGATTGTTATGGTGGAACATTTAGACTTCTTAAAGTTTTTAAAGAAAAGTATAATATTCAAGTTCATTTTGCAAATTTTTGTGATGAAGATATGGTTGAACATATTTTAAAAACTCATAGTATTGACTTAGTTTTATGCGAAAGTCCTACAAATCCTGGATTAAAAATCATTGATTTAGAAAAAATTGCAACAATATCACATAAATATAACTCTTTATTTGCCGTTGATAATTCACTTGCAACTTTTATAAGCCAAAAACCACTTGAACTTGGAGCTGATTTTTCACTATTTTCAACTACAAAATATATAAGTGGTCACGGTAGCGTAGTTGCAGGTGCAATAGTTGCTAAAACAAAAGAGTTAAGTCAACAAATTCACTATTATGCAAATGCGTTAGGAAGAAGTCAAAATCCATTTGATGTATTTTTAATAAGCCTTGGCATTCCAACACTAAAAGTTAGAATGAAAGAACATCAAGAAAACTCTATAGAAATTGCAAAATTTTTAGAAAAACAAGAATATATAGTAAAAGTTACGCACCCTGCACTTCCATCTCATCCACAATATGAGTTAGCAAAAAAACAAATGGCATTTATTCCTGGAGTTTTTTGTGTAGATTTTAAAAGTGTTGAATTAGCAGAAAAGTTCATAGAAAAAACAAAACTTTTTGGTGAAAAATGCTCTTTTGGAAGTCCTGATAGTAGAGTTGAAATTCCTGCAAAAATTTCTCATGCAAGTTTTTCAAAAGAAGAGTTAAAAGCTATTGGAATAAGTGATAGTACAGTTAGATTTTCTATTGGTTTAGAAAATGTAGAAGATTTAATAAAAGATATAGAACAAGCAGTAAGATAAGATGAATAAAACAATTTTTAATCCCATTCCTTGTGGGCAAACTTTACCTTTAAACAATATTCACGCAGTTTCGGTTAGTATGCCAAACTTACAAGATGTGATTGATTATGAAGAACAAACGCCTGAAATTTTAGAAAAAATTACAACGGCATATCCTAGATTTATCATTCATCCTTATTTAAAACTTTTAGCTAATTATTTAAAAGAAAAGTATGAAGTTTGTGACAACTATGAAATAATCCTTTTAAGTTCACAAAAAGCCGTAAAAGCTGTAAGTTGCAGATATTTTATACATAATAAATTTGAATTTGATGAACCTTTTGGAGTTATAAAAGTTTTAAAAGGAAGACAATATCAAAAAGTTTTAAAGTTTATTCAACATCTTGGATATAACTTATCTTCGAGATTGGCACAAGATTATTTATATAAAGTTGGAGTTATTTCAAAACTTCACGAGGAAGAACTAGAAAATGAATCAAAAGCCAAAGAAATTTTAATTTCAAGTTTATCAAAAGCATATAAACAACCAGAAAAAAATATCTGTTTAAATCCATCTGGAATGAATGCAATGTATTGCGTTTTAAAAGGAATCAAAAATATCCAAGCTAGAAATGGAAGAACTATTTTAGTACAACTAGGTTGGCTTTATCTTGATACTATGAATATAGTAAATCACTATTTTGAAGAGAGTAAAATTTTCTACGATATTACAAAATTAGATTTGCTTGAAGAGTTTTTAAAAAAAGATGGATTAAGTGTATCTGCAATAGTTACTGAAATTCCTACAAATCCACTAGTACAAACTGTTGATTTAGAAAAACTGAAAACTCTTTGTGATACTTATAATATTCCTTTAGTTATTGATTCTACTTTTGCAACTCCATATAATTTGGATTTAAATCCTTATGCTGATATTTATGTAGAATCTTTGACAAAATTTGCCTGTGGAAATGCTGATGTTTTAATGGGTGCAGTCATTTTAAATCAAGATTCAAAAATTTCACATATCTCTTATGAGTTTTTCAAACATGCTGATGAACCATATATAAAAGATATTCAAAGAATTGCTTTTCAAATAAAAGATTATGAAAAAAGAGTGAAAAAAATAAGTCAAAATACAAAGCAATTAGCTTCTTATTTAGAAAATGCACCATTTATAGACAAAGTTTTTTATTGTCTAAGTCCAAATTATAAAGAAAATTACGAAAAACTTATGATTGATGATAATAGTTTATGTGGAATAATCTCAATAACATTTAAAAAAGATTTTCAAAAAGTTTATGATAGTTTAAACTTTCCAAAAGGTCCAAGTTTAGGAACTGAATTTACACTTTTGATGCCATATACTTATCTTGCACATTATGATTTAATCTCAAGTGAAAATGGTAAAGAGTTTTTAAAACAGATAAATCTTCCAATAGAACTTTTAAGAATTTCAGTAGGAATAGAACCAATAGAAGAGATAATAAAAGAGTTTGAAAAGATAAATCAAATCTAATATTTATCTTTTAAAAAACTAACTTATACCCTACTCCATACTCTGTTAGAAGATATTTTGGATTTGCTCCATTATCTCCTAGTTTTATTCTAATATTTTTAATGTGATAGTCTAAACTTCTATCACTTTGAATAATCGAAGATAAAAAATCTAATAATTTTTCTCTTTTTACTATTTGATTTTTATGTTTTATTAAAAAAGACAAAATTTCAAACTCTGTTTTTGTCAATTTTAAAGGTTCTTCATTAAATGAAATTACATTATCATTTATTTCAAACGATGATTTTTTTGTAGCATTTGATATAAAATTAGAACTATTTTTTAGTTGAACCCAAATTCGAGCTTCTAACTCTTCAGGATCAATTGGTTTAACCATATAATCACTTGCACCCAATTTAAAAGCTTGAAGTTTTGTATTTTTATCTGAATAGGCACTTAAAACTAAAATAGGAATATTTTTTTTATTTTTATTTACAAATTTTAATACTTCAAAACCATTAAAATCTGGTAAATTTATATCCAATAATATAATAGAGTATTTATTAAAATTTATGTTAGAAATAGCATCAGTAACTGTGTTCACAATATCGACTATAAAGTCAAATTCTTCTAAAAAATTACTAATTAACAAAGCACTATTATCGTCATCTTCTACTAATAAAATTTTATATTCCATTTTTATTTCCCTCTGATTCCTCAGATTTTACTATTAGTTTACTTACATTCTAATATTACGATTTCATTAAATATCTTGAATTGTAATATTCAGATAAGAAAGAAAATGATTTTACTTAAAAAACAAAATATACAAAATCTAGGAGAAGAGTATGAATATCTTAAAGAATTTAAAAGTTAAATCAAAATTATTACTAATTTTGATGGTGTTTACTGTTGTAGCAGTTACTATTTCATGGAAAGGGTTAGCAACTTCATCTTCATTAAACAGTGAAATTACAGAAATTGTATCAACAAATGTTCCAAGGATTCAATATGCAAATGAATTAACAACAGCTTTAGTAATCATGCAAAGAAGAGAAAAAAATGCAATTTTAGCTGAATCAGAAGAAGATAAAAGAACATATATTAATAGGTTTAAAGAATCTGAAAAAGAGTTTGACAAAATTGCAAAACAACTAAATGATGTTGCTTCTGAAAAAGGAAAAGGGTTTTTAAAAGACTGTATAAACACTAAAGAAGAATATGTAAAAGTTGTAAATAAAATATTTGAATTAACTTTAGCAAAAAATAATAGTGAAGCAATACTATTGTCTCAAACAGAAGGGAAACAAAAAGTAGATAATTGTGAAAAAGTCTTAAATGAGATAGTTTTATTAAATAAACAGATGCTTAAAGAAAAAGATGATATGACAAATAAATTATATGAGAGTTCAAGAGATATAATAATAGCAATATCTGTAATAGGTATTTTAATAACAGTTGTTTTATGTTTATTGATTTCTTCAATGTTAGTAAATGCCTTAACAGTATTTAAAGACGGCTTATTTAGCTTTTTTGGATACTTAAATAGAGAATCAACAAAAGTAGAATTAATAAACCTAGACTCAAAAGATGAGTTTGGAGAGATGGCAAAAGTAGTAAACCAAAATATAGAAAGAACACAAAAGGGAATAGAAGAAGATAGAAAACTAATAGATGAAGCAATATCAGTATTAGGAGAATTTGAACAAGGTGATTTATCTCAAAGATTAAATATGAGTGTTAATAATCCAGCTTTAACTCAATTAAAAGAAGTTCTAAATAAAATGGCTTCTAATTTAGAAAATAATATAGCTGGTGTACTAAAAGTATTAGAACAATACTCTAATTATAATTACTTAAATAAAATAGACCAAAAAGGTTTAAAAGAACACCTTCTAAAACTATCAAATGGTGTAAATACTTTGGGTGATTCAATAACACAAATGCTAGTAGAGAATAAAACAAATGGATTAACATTAGATAAAAGCTCAAATGT